>Ga0116227_10003167_pt1 | contig 36834 bp, 25 predicted proteins | sample S1TSphgellanicum_FD_89693 | JGI IMG/M metagenome (GOLD analysis project Ga0116227, IMG submission 89693) | Host-associated microbial communities from peat moss isolated from Minnesota, USA - S1T2_Fb - Sphagnum magellanicum MG | ecosystem: Host-associated > Plants > Peat moss > Unclassified...
AGCGTTTGTCAAAAATGTCACAGGATAAACCTTGAGGACTTTGGCTCACAGTTAGATCCAAGAAATTACAAGAGAAGCCTTTAGATGTACAATTCAACTCGCAAGAGGTTTTTGGGTATATGCACTGCAATCAAGTCAGAAATTCGAAAAACTTGACAGACTAGTCAAGTTCAGCCGTTCTTGCAGATTACCTCAAAGATTATGCCATCAAGGGCCATGGCATTGCTGGCTTCTTCAACAGTCCTCATCTCCACAAATGCAAACTTCTTTTCTTGATTGATGTATACATTAACAACTGCATCACCTGTGCTACCAAGCAAGTAGTTTACATCTCATCTCAAGAACAAAATCTACAAGGTGAATATACTCGGCATGGAACCCACAGTGTGTGCTCATCTGTCATTCTACATATGATAAAGACAAAAGACACCATGTAGTCCATGCACCTTCAGTTGCTTCAGCAAAACATTTTCATCCTATGGACTATAACAACACAGATGCATCATCCAACACCTATCTCAAGATGATAGATTACCACATTTGTTTGTATGAATGCTACAATTCACAGAAGCAGTGAAAAAATCCTCAGAAAAAATCATACCTGGCCCAGCAGTATTTGCTCCAACAGCAGCCATCACCTGGCTGAAAAATGTGGCAATTGTCTGACAAGTGAAACACATGAGCAAAGTTCTAACATCAGGAATTACTATCCATGTCTATGATAAAGTTAGAGAAACAAGAGAGTTGAAAACAGAGTCAGGTCAGCTTAAAGATGTTCAGCAGATCTGCCATGAATTACAATGTGAGCAAACAGTCACACAGACATGCTCTTGCACTACAACTGCATACCCTTAAAGATATGCTGTGTCAAACTTTTAGTCAATAAGCTTTGCATGTTTGGAAAATGATAGAAGATATATAGTGGAGTTGGCCACTAAGATTTTGTCTGCTTGAAAAATTGATAGAAGATATATAGTAGAGTTAGTCAATAAGATTTGCCTGTTTGAAAAGGATAGACGAAATATAGAGTCAGTCAATAAGCTTAGCCAAGACAGGTGAGATTCTAACACAAGTGTCCTAGGCACCTGCAGATTGGAACCCTGAAGGGACTAATAACAGCAGCATCACCTGACTGAAAAATGTGTCGACCGTCTGAAAAACAAACACAATAAAGAAAAAAACTGAAGTTTAAGAGAAAAACTAAAGTTAAGGGGCAGAGAAATCCCGTGAACTCCTTAAGATCCAAAGCTCATATATGGAGCACTATTACAATGCTTCAAGAATTCACTGGGAGAAAGCCTCTTCATTTTCAATCGCAACCCTGTTAAGCTCTTTATGCTTGGTGAGAAGAATAGTCCAATGCTAAAGACAGCTCACACACATATGTGCTGATCTAACATCTGGACCAGGCAAGTCACAATGTCTGACCCAATGCCCATCTTTCCAATGGCCAATCAACAGATCACTAACATGCATCTCTGTGCTGCAATAGATTCTACTTGGTGCACCATACAGAATGACCAGCTTGGTATGTGATGTACACCACATGCAGTACTCATGACCGAACAAATCCAGCTCTGTGATGCCATTGTTGCAACAACAGGGGTATATACTAACTACTTGTGAAGCAAAATTTCTAAATTATGTCTTACTCCCAAAGAGTCAATGGAAAGATAACCCACTTGTTCATTTGCCATCAGAGGCAAGCCTCCGACATAAACTCTCCGAGCATGTCTTGTAGCCTGCATGCCTCCACATCAGTGCATCAGCATGTTTAGCCTTCAAGATTCCCCACAATGGAGAGGAATTCCAATCAACCGAAGCAACACACACATGTAGTTTCCTAGCATGATAATAATACTACATAACAATCAAGTACTCATCGGTGGACACTGCTAGAAACCTGCCTTCATTACTTCAATTAAAGAACTTGAGATCTACTAGTATAGTGAAAACCAAACCACACCTGTTGGGTCATTGCTTGTGCTGGCATACCACCAAGACCACCAAACTGTACAATTAAAGCTCCTGTCAGAATTCATTGCAGGGCAAAGAGGTACAATTTCTGACAGTCATAACCAGAGAATTTTTTGAGATCTTAGCCACAATCAGACAGCCCACCCCTGCACATGTAAAGAAGCAACACATACCTGTGCACCACCAAATGGGAACATCCCTGGAAAGACCCCTGACATGGGTTGAGGCATCCCGGGAATTTGACCTGCAGGTATGGCAAATCAGAGTTGTCTACAATGGTTAGGAACGATTGCAGCTCTATCAGTGCTCTGATTTCCTTTTGACTCATGTCAAGGAGTGCCTCGCTAAGCAATCAAAACTGATAAAGGAGCTAACTGCTGTTTCCAATCTCTTTAGCAGATACATTGCTAACTTGCTCACTAGACTGAAATAAGGTGACTTCCTATAGTGGCGTGTTGGTGGTGTATCAGTCTGTTACTCATGCACCTGCAAGTTGATTGCAGCACCCTAAAGGAGAAATCCATGACAAAAGTTGTGGACCAGAAATTTTCATTCATTGTTGAATCCTTTAGATATTTCAGATATGACAACATATCAACGACCTATCAGCAAGCATGAAAACAAGACAACCCAAGCCTAAAGAAAAGAGAAGAAATGACCCCCCAAAAAAGAAGAAACTGAGCAGTTTCAATGACAGTAATGGTCATACACTGTTCAGGGGCCTTCAAAATCAAGACCACCTACCATAGCATCCTCACTGACTTCATCAGATCCTGACAAGGTGGAGCTTAATATTAACTAACATACTGAGTTTCTGTCACAAGCTGGCAGTACTCACCCATGACACTAGCTGGCTCATGGAAACCTAAAAGAGAAGGAGAAGCGCAGAAAACTCTCCAAGAAAGAAGAACACAAAAAGAAAGAACAAGAGAAAATGAAAGGAAAGGAAAAGAAAAACCCAAAGAAGAAGGATAGAGAGAGAAAAATTATCAAGAACTTCAAGAACAAGATCTTTGGAGGACAAAGTAGACTTGAAGTTCCTCCCCACTTAGGATTAAGATACCTCAGAAATAATCCTTTTGAAGATCCCAAAGGCAGAAACACCAAACAGAAGTCTTTCATTGTTAAGCAAACCTCTTGACCGACTTAAAAGAACTTTTGAAGAGTAACCTTTTCTTCAGCAGATCAATTAAGTTTGCTACTTGAGATATGCAGAACTCTTTGGCAAATTTGGCTGAAGCTGAAATATTGGAACCACGTGAGGTGTAAAAATCATGCTAATACCTGCATGATCTGGCTAAGAATGCTTTTCAAAAATATCAATATTTAAGCCATTGGGATCTTGGGATATTTGCACATGCTACCAAATACAGAAAGAGTTAGCTACAAATGGATGAAGATGGGCAAGGATCCACCAACAACAGGGAATCCACCACTTCCTTGTCCACCCTTCAGTTGTACCCGGTGCGAATTGTGGAGTGATGGTACAAGGCTTGAATGATGGCTATTCGCACGCACCAAGCACACAAACACAACCACAAGCCAACAAACAACAAGAAAACAACATACGACACCAGCACACAGACTTTCTCAGTTCCAGAACAAAGTAGACACATTGAACCTAGCCAAAATGACACTGCACATTGGATCACAAGGATATGCTGGCAAAGAATGTAAATAACATGAGCAAGGTGTGTAAACATGCGGAATTGTGTATGCACTTGATACCCTTACATAAACAATTGTGCATCCAAGTGGATTGAATGCAAGGATATTGAGATAAAATCTAATTGTGCATTTTATACTAAAAGAAAGAATTGCACAACCAAAAATACCAGCAACACAGGACTACCATTTAATTTTATTGCAGCCAGTGCTTCTTTGTTACTATGAACATATCAGGGTATAGAAAAGGGCACTATGCCTCTTGGTTATAGAAATTTCGTCATGCAGATAGCAAATTCCTGAGAATCTCATTTCAACAAAATTCAGAAGATTAGAGAAAGTACACACCAGTCATAGCTCCCGGGACAGCAGTTGCACCTGGTGGTGCCATATCAAACCCACTTGTTCGTTTGCTGCAAGATGTAGACATGGATCTTACTGTTAAAAATTGATAGTAAAATCATGGCACCTGTAGACTTACAGCAGACTACTAATGAAAGAGAAAACAGGTTATTTCATCATGCTACTGAGCAATCTAATAAACAAAGCAGAAATAAAGGACCTTCTGTAATACAGGGACTGTGTTTTTTCCTGAATAAATTCCAAACACACCCATGAACACATGTACAGTAAAAGCAGCACACCTTCTCCGGTCATGTGATTGTGATCGTGATGGTGACTGTGACCGATCCCGGGACCTTCCAAGAGAGTTTGACCGAGACCGGTGTCGATGTCTCCTGTCTCGATCATGATCATAATCCCGGCTCCGCCTGTGACTGATGAAGAAACACTGTTCATGAGAAACTGGAAAACAACCTTTGTGCCACCATAAATAAATTATTTGAACTCAGCCCATCTCTACAGTTGGATAAACATGACCAACTGTTAGCAAGAATGCTTCTCAGCAAAGTGGCATAACTGTGAGGAAACTCTGATCATGATAATTATAACAAGCAAAGCAAAGAAAGAAGGTTTGCTCATATTCATCACCTCCCACGAGCATGGCCCCGATGGGCTTCCCGGTCCCTTTCACCTCTGTCTCTATCTCGCTCTCGATCATCCCTTGGGCGACGGTCTCTGTCCCTATCAACTCTATCTCTCTCTCGACTCTTCTCCCCCTCTCTATCTGGTTCATGAGAGAAATGCTGCACATGCAACCCCATTGAAACCAAAGTCAGCAAACGGAGCATCCAGCAGACTGTCCTACTTCATATATTCATTGTGAAGACTGCCTACCTGCTTAGAGTAAAGAAGCTGGAAGAGAGCCTCATGCTTACAACTAACTCAGCTAAATGAGATGATCAGGCAGGGTGTCACCCACTGAAGCACAATCTCTAAGGAAAGGAGACTAGAGATAGAAGAGCCAGAGAGACAAAACAAATAATCTTGAGAGAAGTAACTGAAGCAAAAAATTTAGTCCACCATACTAAATCACCAGTCTTGGAGAATGATGAGATGATGGAAGACATCTACACATAGATACTTGCAACAGTTGTTGATCTGGAGGATAAGGCATCTCTGCTTCAACCTTTTTCTCAACATCAGTCTGTACTCTTTACCCGGTGTTCTTCCCAACTACGCACACAAAGGAACAACAATGGCAACAAGGAAACAAATTAAAAATGCTGAATTGGTCACATAACAAAGTACCTGAAGACAAAAAGATATAATACAAACTTGCAACTAGCCAAACAGCTATTGGTAATTTGCACACATGAATGCCAAGTGCAAATTTCCATTTTATGACCACAACATCAAGCTGTGATGACTTCAGCACAATCAACCTCCCATAAATCAGACTCTTTACTCCATTCATGGAGAGCTAGACTATGACTATCATTTGACATGACCAACATTGCAAATAATTCACTTCTCCTGTGTATTCAAGGTGCAGGGTGGAGCAAATGAGAAAAGGAGACCTGCCAAAAACTTAGAGAATACAAAGCACAAGAAATAGAAATATCTCTCATAAGAATTGAGAAATCTCCGTTCTCATGATTAAGCAAAGGCAAAGCAAGGTTAACACTTCTTCAACCAGCCACAGAGAATTCCAAAGAAGGAAGGACAAAACAGGGTACAAAGGACTAAGAAACAAAAAACAAAATAGAACATGAAAGCAGTACAAACAACAGTGCCAGTCTCACACCTGTTCAGGGACCATCAACAGAGGCATGTATGATAGTGACTTCTCTATCACAACTTTCCCACTGACTTCATCAGCTTCCCACAGTGGGTAAAGACCAGTGAAAACACTAACCTGCATACCAAGTTTCTGCTGCAATTCCAGAAGCAACATGAAGACTCAGCCATGCTACTGGCTAGCAACAAACAATAACACAAGGAGATAACAAACAGAATGAGAAATAGAAACCCTAGTTGGACTCAAAGCTTCAAAGAGGATGCTCAGAAACCCTGGTTGAATTCAGAACCTCGATGAGGATGTTCAGAAACCCTAGTTGGATTCAGAGCTCCAACGAAGATACTCCTAAAACAGATCAAGCTTTTCCAAGACAGAGAGATACAGACAGACACAGACAGACAGACATAACTCAAAACTATTATGGCAGCAAAATACACAGTAATACAACAATGGACAGAAACAAAACGACCACAAAACTTGACTAGCTCAAGGACAATGATCAGCAGAAGCTAGAGACCAAGGAAATTTCTAGAAAAACAACGTGCGGATATTGCAAAGAAAACCTCCCAAACCTCAATCAATAACACACAAAGAACAGCAGAAAATAAAACAAACAACACTGCACCTCACGTTTCCTGTCTCCGTTCTCCCGATCTGCGTAACCATCAAAGCCGGACTGTACACCATAATCTCCTCCATGGCGAGTAGGATGAGGAGGCGAGTCTCCATCGTCGTATGGCCCGCCTTCTTCGGCCATCTCCGCACGACTGCGTCAGAAAAAAAAACACTGCAAAAGAAAACGAAAAAAAAGCTCCAAATTCGAAGACAAGTTTTCTCTGGCCTTCCTAGCAACGCTCGTCACTGGCGAGTTTCGCGAAACAGCAGCGCAAAACAACAACAACAATAGAGCGCACAATAGAAATCCTCGCAACACAACGAAGCAAGCTTTCGTGGTCTCTAGGGCAAACGATGCCCTTAACCCCAGGTCTCCAACTCTGGTCACTCTTGCAACCATACCCGGGGTTAAATTAGGGTATGTATTCCTCATCTCTTTTTCTCATCAAAACTTTGCATCTTGTTCTTGTTTCTTTCAGATGTATCATCCACTTTACACATAAAACTTTGTAGCCCCCAATGAAATCACCACCCTTTTGGTGGAACTAGCACAAGGACTTGATTGTAGAATTATATTTTTTGCTATGAAGTTCCAAGAGAACCCTAAACCCAAATGTTTTAGGGTTTAAGTAAAAATCAAAGGCTTTATTATAAAAAAAAGGAAGGACTACCCTAAAGGTGATGGCTCAAATAGTATATAGCTCATATTTGGGACCTGAGTCCTCCAAAAAAAAGGTTATGGGTTCGAGCTCTCATTGGTTTGCATGTGAGAAAAAGCTCTACCAACCTTCTCCCAATGAGCTTGACTTGAAAGTGTCGAACATCTTATTGATAGGATCTGAATAAAACAAGAATATTTGTAGAACTCGGAAGATAGGAACATTGTGGAGATAGATGGCAAGCTCACCCAATGTAACAACATCTCAAGAAGCTTAGGCTAACCACCTCCATCACCTCCATTCTAGAAAACTAGAAATTCATTGAATGGTTTTTGATGTAGAGTGGTGATTGGGAATGTGAATTAAGCCATTAATCATTAATATTATTTGAAATATTAGGATTATAAACAAATAATATACATTTTGTTATGACAGCATTGAATTCAAGATGTTGAGCTTTAGAATTAATTGGCGATTTATGAAAAGATATAATGAAAAGGGGGAAAAAGAAATAAGGGGTTTTTTTAATGTGTATGAAAAATAAATGAAATATAATATAAAAGCATAATATGTCAGATTTTCTTTTGATGATTTGGTGTTATAGTGAAGAAAACATATTATTTAAATAAGATTATTTAAATATTTTAGATGTCATTGTAAGATGTTAAATGGTGATGAATAGTAGTTTAGTAAGTTATATTTATGTTGGTATGGTTTTTAGGTTTTTAATTTTATTTTAGGTGTTTATATATGTCAATAATACATGTGCATATATAACATTGAAGGATTAGAAGTCATAAAGAATTAGAATTGTTTGTAATTTAATTCAGATTGGAATTTTTTTTGTTTGAAGTTAGTTCAATAATGGATGATGTAATAAATTGAGAAATATGTTTAGGTAATTTGAATGCAAAGCATATAGGGTTATGATATGTTTAATAAGCTTGTGTTGATCCACTATGACATTGTTGAATTGGGGCATTGGTCCATATATGATTGATTTGTGTATTATTAGGTGTTGTGCTTTTTATAAATGTAGTATGGAAACCACGAGTCTTCATGTAGTTTTCTAATGTTATTGATTCAATTGTATTTGTCAACATGTTTATGTTAAAATTCCGATTATTATGGTTGGACAGTTTGTAGGAATTTTTGTAACTATGTTTTCTAAAATGGAAATGAAGAAATTTGTGTTCATTTGGGGTGGTTTGTTAATTGCAATTATGTATAAAGCTTGTCAAGTGTTTTCAAAGAAAAAAACAATGAGAAATTCAACACCTGAATTTGTTTTTGAAAATGTATGTCAGAACATATTTGTATCATAAAGTGTCATTGTCCCATGTTGGTCATAACATGAAAGAATTTTGAATTTATTTTAAATACCATTATAAATTTCTTGATGTGTTTGAATATCTTGTATTTTTGTTTCATTTAAACAAAGAATAAATGTTATGCAAATAGATTTGGATCATTAAGAATGTCTTCAAAGTGTAATTTTAAATAACAAGTATTTAAGGATTGTATGATAATTTTTTTTTTAAGATAGGATTTTAAATAAGCAATTGTTATTTCATATCTTGTAGTTGTTTTTAAACGATGCATTTCTTCTTGTACTAAAGTATTTGTTTGGAAATTTTTATTTGACAATGGAAAAGATAAATAGAAATGTTTTTGGGAACAGACTCAAAATAATTCAGTATATGTTAAACCATGTTTTGTTACACCATTTGGATCAAATGCAAGACAATTAAGAATTAAACCTCGTGTTCAAAGAATGGTGCATGCTACAACTAATTGGATGGGAAATTGAATTCTTATGATGATCTGAAAAGGATTACTATCAATTTGTATTTCTACAATTTTTTGTTTTATTGGTATCCATTTCTTATCAATTGTAAGAAATTGTTCGTAAATGTGAAAGTTTTTTATTCGTGTATTTATTCCAATTTATGGATTATGAAAATGTATCCAAATCAATGGTTTTGGATTTTTTTCTATATAATCTTGAAAGGTGCCATTTGCACCATTCACAAAACCATATAATCTTGCATACCTGCTAGCACACAATTCCACTAACATTTTTTTTAAAAACAAGAATTCATAATGGAGGCCACTAGTGGGAAATGGTTATACCATTGACAATTTGAAATGAAAACATGTTTTAGAATGAATATCTTTTGCAAAAAAATTGAATGTTTTACCAAGTGTTTTGTCATATACAATTTTGTTATGGGCATTGGTTTTAAGGTTTGTGTATAATAAATGTGGCAATGTGTTATCCATTCATGATGGTTTTAAACATAAATTGTTCATAAAATGTATGTCTTTATTTGTTTGTGAAGTAGTTTGAAACCTATTTAAAACATTAATAAAATGAACATAATTTTGTTTCATAATTTTATGCAATTCATAACATTTGACATTTTCATGCCAAAAATTTGTTGTTAAAATATTAAATCCAATATTATTGGATGAAAAATTTCATGAATTTCAAACTAAGGTGTTTGATAAAAATCACTTATTATTATTACATCAAGACCACCCATAAATTGGTTATGAACTTGTTTTATTATTCATAATCTATAATCGATAGATGATAACATTATGTTGCCAACTAATGAAATCTCATCTACAACTAATAAATGTAATTGATCATAATTTTTTATTAAATTATCATTTTTTCATCACTTAATGCTTTTAGTTCATTGATTTTTTTTTTCTAAAAGAATCACAAGTCCTAAATGAATGGCCATACCATTAATGTTAAATGCAACTTCTCCAATGTACATTAATTTCATGACTTTTTGTTCAAAGGTCAACATTTGGAATGTCTTTTCTATAATATCTTAACATGTTTTGTATGATACACGTTAAAGTATTTTTTTTTCCTATTCCTACACCCCCTTTTAAGAAAATGTGTAAGGGTTTTGAACCAAATTTGTGTTTATATATATATAATATCATTTACAATGAGTCTTTGTTGATCATTAAGTTTATTCATATTTGTTGAGAATTCTTCATACGAAATGCGTTCATCCACTTGTTGAAAAAGATGATGTATTAGTGTTTTTTTATAATTTTATAATTTTTTAAGGTTGATGAAAATTCATATGTTAAATTGTATAATTCAACTTCTTTTGTATTTGTAAACATGTTTAATTTCGAGTTACTTGCGTGAAGATCTATTTCATTAATAATGATATTTTACCATCCATTTATTTCTTTTTTTTGGGTGTATTATTGTAAATTATCCCACTCATCACCATGCTTATTTTAAATATTGAAATTAAATACAATTTTTTTTATAAAAAAATTCAACGTCACTTTTGACATTTCCATGAAAGATGTTGACTTTTTAAATTATTTTCTAATCTATGAAAAGGCATAAATAAAAGCAAAACTTCTTTATAATAATTTTTTGAGTCATTGTGAATATTAAATGAAACCCAATGTATAATTTTATTAGTTTTTTTAATGATTTATTATCAAAATTAACAAAAAATTCAACTTACTAAATATAGTTTAATGATTCATTCCATGTGTTGTATTTTTCAATCAATGATTTACAATGGATGTCTATTCAAATTCAAGATAATTTGTTTAATATTTTTTTGTGGTAATAAAACAAACACTACAATAAAAGGTGTCCTTGTACGCTAAGTGATTTCACTGGATTTTGAATGAATTCATTGGTTGGAATGAATGGACACTAGTGAAAAAGCAGTGAATTCATTGGTGTAATGAACGTGGATTAGGGGATTGCACCCACATTTTGTCGAAGTGAAATGCCCTATTATTTTCTTCACATGTATTTATAAATTGGAATGATCTTGTTGAATCATATAATGGGATGGATAAACATATATGAACTGCTTGTTGAATTGACATTTGTTGTGCATTTAAAAATGTATTTCTTAGTTTTTTAATTCATTCATATGTTTCAAATTCTTCATATTTACATTTGTCCAATATGATTTAGATTTCTTGTGTGATAGATTTATCTATTTTCGTTAAATAAAAAATGTAATAAACTCCTACTACATATGGGTCTAAAATGAATTGTGCATGTGTATTTGCTTCCCACAAAGGTCTTACATGTATATTAAAAGCATTTGCTTGTGTATCATTTGGTTTATATTTCAAAAAAAATGTTGGTTTTCATATTGTACATTGTGAAACAAGTAGATAAGTCTTTTTATTTTAATGCAAATTTGATAAAATTTGATAAAATGAAAATTTTAAACATAATCTCATACATCAACAAGTTTTTTGAAAATTTGAAAAGTTATTTCATGAAAATTTGAATTGTTATCATTTTCATTTAAAAGTGATAACATTTTTGTACATCTCATTCGTAGTTTTGGATATTGAAATCAACAAATTGGTTGCATTTTTTTTCGACATGTTTGTTTATGTTGATGTATTTGACTATTACAAATTTATGTGTTAACAATACTTTGATTAGTTGTTAAATATTTATGAACAAAGTTTTATATTTCTTCATTTGTAAAAATTCCAAATCTAGGAACATTTTTAAACCATAACAATCCATGATCATGGGCTAAACTTGTGGATTGGAATTTTATTATTAAAAAATCATTACCATTATGTTGTTTTATTTTGCAAGAAATGCAAGGCTAACTTTCAACTCTAAACCACGTTCTTGCAATTATAATAGTAATGGCCATCAATCTAGATTGTGATAGATGGAAGGTGACAACATGCACAAACATTCTCAAAGCAACTAGCTCTAATTGGAAAAACCAGCTTGCCAATAACCTGCAAAGGTACATTCCATCAAAGAATCCACAAAACACCATTATAATAAAAACTAAATGATAAAAACTAAACAAAATTTTTGATAAACGAATTTGCAAAGCAAAATCAAAAGAAAAAAAATGAAAAAAAATGTCAAAGTATACATATTTCAAAATTCACTACAAAATTTTGCCCTTTGATGTGTTTGTTGTGGACTTCCACTATTATTTCATGGGTTGTAACATCAGGCACAATAATCACAAAAATAGTTGAAAAGTTTATCAAAAGGTGTTGTTCACCAAACATAAAATTACTAACATTCTTAGCCAAAAATGTTGCAAGTCTTCCAATGTTGTAAGTTTCAACCAACTCTACATATTGTGGGTAGAACTCTAGGAAAAAAAACAATGCTTGTGTGTCATTAGGCCCCAGACCATTAGTAACAATCAAAATAAAACTCTTTGAAGACCTACCATATATTCCAATGACCATAAGTTCAATTGTTCCAAGTTCTTGCAAGTCTTATCATTGGATGAAACTCTGAATGGAATGAGTAGCAACAAAATGAGGATCAAGTGGGAATGGATCAATCTGTTCAATCATTGTGGTGGCTCCAACCTTCAAGACAAATGACCAATCACTTTTTTCAAATTTGTTTTGAAATGTCACCCCAAAGTTTTGGATTTGAATAAAAGACCCAAAATTAAGACAAGGTGAAAAGGTTGTCACAAAAACAACCCCTACAATAAAGGTGACAATGAGGAAGCCAACCTTATTTGTAAGATCACAATATATGAACTTGTATCCACTACCTATAACATCATATGACCCATATTTACTCCATATATAACTTTCAAAACATCCATTCAACATTCTTTAGTGTATGTTAGTGACACCTATAACAGAAATAAGTGTTGTTTTTTTTTTGTTTGGGTTGGCAACAATCTCTGCCATTGACTATAAATAGTATTCAATAAAACACATGAATACAACTGGAAAAGGTTCAACAAAATTGGACCCAAAAAAAAAAATTCAAATACACAGAAACAAATTATATACAAATAAACATTACTGAAATGAACTTTATAGGCATACACAACAACAAAGTTGCACTATAAACAACCTTAAAATACAAAAGTGATATCAATCTTTTTCATAGTTTAGAAACACGATGTTCCCAAAACACATATTAAAAACATAAAAAAGATCAAATAAAAACCAACAAACCATAAACAATGAAAAGATCACAACCATCCATAATGGAAGTAAAATGCAATACCTCTAAATTTCCACAACATTTACAAAACCCCAAAAAGTTTTATAAGGTTATAGTAAAATAATGTATGTAAGACCATACAAATCACTTCCAATATCAACATTATATACATACAAGGTTAGGCATGGATTAAAGTTCTTATGATAATCAAGCCTACACTTGGAATTTTCTACTTTCTTTTACAAGTATTAATGAAAAGTTACAGTTTAACTTCCCTTTAAGGTTAGGTTATAACTTTAGGTCTATTAATTAGGGTTTAAATTGTGGCTATTATTTTAAATATATTACTTTATTTTTGGGTTAAGGTTTATTTTAAGGTTTTTAATACAAAAAAATCCCACAAAGACACTTGGCAATAAAAATTTCATACCATTGACAAGTGTCATTGTCCCAACCATATACCACATGTGAAGTCTCTACAAAACCCAATAATGTTAGAATTTACAACATTCTACAACATTTCTAAATATGCATTTCTTCTTCACATTTTTTTGCATTAAAAAAAATGTTTACAAAATATATGTTTCTTTAACAAATTATTTCTTCCCAAAATATTTTAAAGCCTTTAAAGTGAAAAATCCAACTCATACTTTGTAGTCAAAATCTTACCTTTCAAATGTGATATGTGGGAACTAGCATATATCAACAAGGCAAATGCAAATGCCTAACACCATTGCAAGGTATGAATAGGTTGAAAATAACAACTCCCCTTTAACTTTGAAGAAGCTTACAAGTCTATAACAAACACTTGAACAACTTGTTCGTCGAAAACACCTTGTCTTGTTTCTAATAATGAATTTTGTTTATTCAAGATTGATTCCATTTCTTGTCGAAATATAAAACACCCACAGTAGTGATTCTTCAACTATGATCAAACTTGCAACAAATGAACATATAATCACCTCTAGGCATTTGCTAATGTTACTACTCATAAAACACTAATGGCAACTTTTCTTTCATACACATTAGCATAAGGTCTAATTGGCTAATAGGTTTAAATATATATTATCTAGAATGTCAAAAAGTTCGTCAACAAAAAATATATTTAATTATTGTTCAAGATAGGGCTGACTTGTATTACTCCATTTAATTGTTAATGCCCAAATCTTGCAATCTTTTTGAAATTGTTTATGCAATAATAGGGACAATGCAATATTAGATATGCAACAAGCTCATGAAGCTTAAATGTTATCTCTACACTAGTTTAATTGCCACACATTAGTGGTTCCATAAAATTTCCCTTCCCAAGTCATTTAATACAACATCAAAATCAAGGACGTTGTTCAAACCTTAAACAAAACATAGTGTCTCACACCGTAGGCTTGTTTTGTGCTAGACTCTATGAAATAAGAACTAACCCTGAAACCACAGCTATCACCTACACATTCAACAACTTAATGTCATGTCTTTTGAATGTTAGACTCCCACATCCACCCAATTGATCAAATTAAACCATACACTTTCAACCTTTGTGGCCAAATCCATTTTGCTAGGTCCTAAAATACAATTCTAAATAGATTCAATGCAATGATAACACACTAGCGATTTCCATAACATACACAACAAAAAAAAACAAACAAGAATTCCAATGCAATACAATACCAACTATGAAGCATGAAAATGTGACCGTGCAATAGTATGCACTACATATGAACCAACAAACAAGTGATTTTTCAAAATTCACCTTCAATTATCATAAAAATGACCCTTTCACTATACACATTAGCAACTGCCAACATATCTTCTTCAACATGTACCAAAGTTTCTTATGAACAAATGGTTGTTCTCACGTTTTGAGAATGTAATGTTATCAAACACACTAGTTCCATATGCATTCACGCTTTTCGTTACAAGGGATTACTGTTCTAGCTCACAAATTGGTTTACGAACCTCTTCCCTTAAACTACCACATAAGACATCAAAGGACCTATAGAAGGTGAACTTGAATTGGTTATAAGTAATAAATTCACCCAATCATGGATGGCGTTTTCACATTTGCTCACCCTACGACAAATCACCTCAATGGAAAATTAGGTACTCCCATATAACATAAGAGTAAACATAATCTTAAATAAGTTCAATCCTAACATGAAACATTTAAACCATCAGTGCCAATACGCTTAAAATAACAGGACCTGTTCATTATTGAGTTCCTACTCTAAAGGAAAGTATTCATATGTGGTCTTGCCAACAAAAAATTCACAACTATTTAAGAAATACTATAACTCACATTCCCAACAATAGTGGATTTAGTTCCAAAGACTACAAGTTTAGTTACATGCATCACAAATAATGCAAACTTGTATGCTGAACATCACAACTACACTTGGCCCCTGTGAAATGCATGATTTAGGCTATAAACTATAAGACAACATTTAGCACTACAATGTTCCATAAATTGTTAATTATTCACCCATAATAATTATAACTTATACTATTCAATGTCAATAGAATTGAAAAATGCCCCAATGATAAAGTTATATAGATCTTAGGTCCTACACCATATTCGTGGGCAAAAGATGAAAAATCCCAACCTAAACAACAAATAAAGGGATGAGGAGTAGTTTGGACAACAATAACACTCACATTCAATTTTTGGTGACCTTTAATGGCAACAAAGTATGAAATGACGAACTAACATGACATCCCCAATGAATTTAGCACCTCAAAGTTAAAGGGGAAGTTCAATAGCATCCATAAATGAACACTAATAAGTTCACCCACAACTATTTCACAAATAATAAGCAAATGGTCATGCTACATGTTCAATTGTTTCTTCTTCCCCTCTTATTTGCTTTTGTAAAAAGTCAATGTCCCTAATCCAGATTGTTAATGTTTCATTTTATCATGACATTCCACATAATCGATTTCAGCTTCAGAAATTAACCTGCCTTTATGTCTACTTTTAGCCATACGTGTAATTCAACCACACTAGAATTTTGAAAAACATCAAGAATTATGGTCTACTCTTCTATCATCATGCACACTACAAGTAATTCGTTCATTTTTTAATTGACCCCTCCTTGATACATGCATTGATTAACATAGATAATGATTATAATTTCATCCATATTAACTTCACATATAATTACCTAGGCAAGTAATGCAACATATGGTACACCATTTTCTTGTCCCAAAACCTTTAAACAAGTCAACATTTGGGGTACCTATCCATCCTTTTCTATTGCATATTGCCCCATACATGCATGGCAAATAACTAATGTATCAAATCTTACAAGAAAATGATTGTGGTCACCGTATCATTTAAGCAAACTACCACACAATGTGCAAGCAATAATTGAGACTATCACCATGCAAATTTAACCCAATGGTAGTGAGTGAAAAGTTAGTACATTATTACAAAATGCGTCCAAGTTCATTCTAAGTTTCACTAGATTTTGAGAGAATTTGGACATTTTTACCTACTGAAATTGTTTAACCCCCTAGTGAACAGGGACCAATTGCTACGGACAATGAATTGTTTCACTAGTACCTAGTGAAACAAAATTATTCTCAAATGAAATACAAATTTACCAAACCATTCACTTGCTAGTTAATTAACTAACCAACATGGAAATCAATTTAAATTTAATTATTTAATATTATTGATGATTTTTAAAAACCTATGATTTATTGACACATGTCACTACCTAGGCTAGGTTAAAAACCTAGCCTAGGTAGATGGGTAAGCCACATAATCAACCTAAGCACCTATTATAATAATTTGATAGGAGAATATTTGATCAACATACCATTGTTGACCACACACAACACTATTCATGAGGTTTGATCTCTTAACCTTTGGAAAGGAGGCAACACCCTTACCATCAAGCCACCACACTTGTTGTGCTAATATGTCACATTACATTTTATTTATCAAATACTTCATTTTAAACATTACAAAAAACATAAACTTTGAAAATTCATATCTTATTGAGATTTTATTTAAATGAAATGATTCGAGTTTATTTTTTCTAAAAATTCAATAATGTAAATAATTACATTTATTTCCTTTTAAAATTTTAAAATCATTTGAACAAAAAAAAAATTGAATATCATTATTCAATAACATTTCAATGACCATTCATTTGAAAAAAAAAAGTTTAATAAATGGATAATTTTTTTGTTAACATAATGGTATTACTTATGCTAAGTTACTTTCAATTATTATATGACTATTTTTCATTAATTTAAATTATTTCACCCTACATTATTTATGGTTATTTATGGTTATTCTCAATTACTTTTGGTTATTTTTTGTTATTTCACCTTAGGCTATTTTTGGTTATGATAAGTTTTTTTTTGGCTATTTTAGCTAATTTTACTTTAGGATTTTTCAGCTATTGTAAAAAAATTTGGCTATTCTATGTTTTTTTTGGCTATTATAAATTATTTCAATTTAAACTACTTGGAGCTATTATAAGTTAATTTTGGTTATTGAAGGTTATTTCACCTTATGTTATTATTCGGAATTTTAAGTTATTATAGGTTATTTCACCTTAAGTTACTTTTGTTTGTTATAAATTATTTCACCTTAGATTATTTTTTGTAATCTTAAATAATTCTAATATATGGTTATTGGTTATTTTTTTATTAAGGCTATTGGTGGTTATTAATGGCTATTGGTACCTATTTTATTGGTGGCTATTAATGCCTATTAGTGGTTATTTTATTAATAGTTATTAGTGGTTATTAGTAGTTATTGGTGGTTATTTTATTAATGGCCATTAGTAGTTATTCTATTAGTGGCTATTCTATTAATGGCTATTGGTGTCTATTATTGGTTATCATATGAATGACTATTAGTGGTTATTATATTAGTGATTATTAGTGGCTATTATATTAATGGCTATTGGTGGTTATTTGTGGTTATTCTATTAATGGTTATTAATGGCTATTCTATTGATGGCTATTAGTAGCTATTCTATTAGTGGCTATTGGTTGTTATTCTATTAATATTTATTGGCGGTTATTTTATTAATGGTTATTGGTATTTATTTTATTAATGGCTATTAGTGGTTATTCTATTAATGGCTATTGGTTGTTATTTTATAAATGATTATTAGTGGTTATTATATTAATGACTATTAGTGGCTATTTTATTTATGGTTATTGATGTTATAATATCAGAGGCTATTGATAGTTATTATATTGTAGGGTATTGAAATTATTTTTTATTTTAAGTTATTTTTACCTTAGGTCATTATATTTTATTTAAAATTATTTTAAGTTATTATATTTAGGATAAAATAATTCATAATACCATAAAGTAGAATGACCTTGAATAATTTAAAATATAACTTGAAATAACATATATTAATTTAAAATAAAATAACTTAAGGTATAGCCTAAAGTTAGTTGAATAATTTAATTTATAATAATTTAAAAGCTTATAATAAACTAGTTGAGATACCTTAAGGTAAAATAACATATAATAGTTTATGGTACAATAATTTATAATAGCCTATAGTACCATAAAATATAAGTTAAAATAACTAAAATAACTTAAAATAATATAAAGTATATCATAAAGTATCATAAATATAATATTTTAAAAACATAAAAAAAACCTATTTACTATAATAAATTATAATAGTGAATTATGTTAACTAGTAATGAAACATGATGTCTACATAGTAATATTATAGTGAAATAACTTTCACTAGGGTGAAATCAGTAAAATGCAATGAAGTTATTTCACTTTTAAAGTCCCATAGTGATTTAGGTTAGTAAATTGCAACCCACTTTTGTAGTAGTGGTATTATATATCAAGCACTATAAAGGATAATGGCATTGGTAATACCCAACATAAAAACTGCCATAAGCAACGCTATTGGCAAGCCTCCCCAAGGCCCCACGTAGTTTTGGTTGCATCAATTGTAATGACATATGATAATTTAACATCTACATCCAATCAATATGATTCAAATAAGCACCTAACAAGCCTTAAGAAATTTACAAATTTACTTTATATTTGCTAAAAACTTTTCCTACACACAATTTGTGTTATTTTATTCAAAGTGCCCAAAAATAAGAACATCACAACACAAATAGCCAAATGCAAGTGCTCAATTAAATTCCACTTGCCTACAACATGCAACATACAAATTGAATTCTCAAGTTTAGTAAAGGTGATGTGGAAGTGCAAAAAATACCCATAGAACTTGAAAGCTTTTGCAGTTTCAATGCAATACAAGGCACATCATCTGACTATGACAATTTTCAAACCCACATGTTAAACAATGCAAACAACAATTGGTCTAAGATTAACCAAGAAAAAAACTTATGTGCTGAAGCATTTGGAGATGAAAATTTGGCTTACAATAGTTGCCTCTATGGGGCTGTTAAATCCATTGCCATCAGGAAGGTCCATGAAAGTTATAAGTCACGCCAAACGAATTGCACCATCATGCCATTCCAAGATTTCAAGATGGGAAGCACACATGACTTCATAGAAATAACCTTCACCTCAAAATGGTTCTTGAAAGTCGATACAAAAGCACTGGAAGGTACTGACCTTCACAACTACTAGGTGTGGATCTATAGGGGCATTTGTTGTGGATCATGTATACCCTAGTTTCAAGAAACAAGGCAATGGGTTAAGGTTGCACAATGTTGGCCACTATCTCCCCACAAAACAACTCCCCTACTAAGATTGCATTTATTTAACGATCATCCAAGGAATCTATCTACCTTCCATGACTTTTAGAATCTTGGCTAGTTAGAATTAATAACTTAGCAAAGACTAAAATCACACGACATTTACATCCTCAACCAAAACATAATCACATTGACCACATGTAAGGGGGAATTCAATACCTTATACCACCTCTTGTCATGATCATAGGTTGGGGGGTTGGTTGCTTCATCAACATGAAACATCACTGAGTAAGTGTTTAAATTCATGTGAAAAACAAATAATGCAAGCAAAAGATTATTTAAATAGACCTCAGATGTTTACTGTTACTCTTGTTGTTGCTCAAAAGATTCATTAGCTACCTTCTAGGCTCAAAACCTACCTTCTTCAGATGCCTTCTATGTGAAATCACAAATAACAAGCTACTTGCTACCCAACCGCCACCATCAACTACCTTCCATGTTAAAAATTTGCCTTCCGATACACCTTTCGTGCGAAATCATAAACAAACAATAAACTAGCCACTACTTAGGTCAAACAATCTGCAAATGACCTTGACCTAACCCTAATTTTGTTGTTACCTCCTTAAACTCTAAATAAACAACATATTAGCCGCTACCCAAATCAAACGGTCTACAAATAACCTACACTTAACCCTAATTTCGTTGTTACTTCCTTAAACCTAAATAAAATAAACCACTTTCAATCTACCCCTTGTGTGAACACACATCAATAAAAAACTTACTTTAAGCTTCCCATGTGTAAACATTTACAACTACTAAATCGGTTTGTCTATTTCCACCAATATGAAAGCGTCATTTTCATGCATAATTCTTAAAACCAAAAAAAACCAAAATGAAGGACCTTGTCTTTTGTGGGGTAAAGCGCAACAAACACTAAACTTCAAATGTCCATTTTAGAAGGCCCAAATATTTTTTTTTCGAAAAGGCAAAATTAGACTTCCGCATTTTATGTTCACAAGATTTTATTCTAGCTCTCTAGACTAACATATATATGTTTTTATTTTATTTTTTTCCTTTTTATCTCAGGTTTCTTAGATGATGCCAACATCCATTCATTATGGGTAGGTGGTCTTTATTTAATTAGCAAAATTAAAAACTAAAATTTTGAAAAAAAAGTGATTTTGCAAGTTTTCGGTCATCAAAAGTGAGGAAAAAAAAAAAAACTCTCCATTTAGGTATGTATATTTGGTTTCAATGTGTAACCAAAATTAAATAAAGATGATTAAATTATTTTATTTTATTTTTAGTTCGTGGTTAGAGTTGGTTAATTTTTTAAAAAAATGATCATCATTTTTTATACAACTTGTTATGGATGATCACCATTTTGGCTATAAACAAAAAAATCCTTAAAAAAATAATCATGTGGGGTTTATGCTCCACGTGCATTGATTTCAAATAGTTGTGTGTTACATAATGTCTTTCCTAGAACATGTTTGGTATATTTATTTAGTATATGCCTTGACCACTATATAAAATTGAAGTAAAAAGATAATTAAATTGTGGATGGAAGAAGAATGCAACAACCATTGGAAGGTGAAATTTTCAATAAGACATGTAAGATAAAATGAGTTTTTAAAAACCTTACAAACTCTCTTTAGAAAGATGGAAAGAAGAGACATGCTTCAAGAGTTTAGGAGAATAGACATTGAAAAAGATGGGTAAAGGTGTTTGAGAGGATTTAATGGAATAGATAACAAGGAAGAAAAGTGTGGAAGAGAAGTTAAGTAGACCAAGAGAACATGGAGTGGGAAGCCGCTAATAACCATATAACCATATAGCCACCAATAGCCATATATTAGAATTGTTTAAAATTGCTAAAAATAATCTAGGGTGAAATAATCTATAATAAACAAAAGTAACTTAAGGTGAAATAACCTACAAAAACCTAAAATTGCCAATAATAGCATATGGTGAAATAGCCCTCAACTACCAAAAGTAACCAATAATAGCCTCACATAGTCGAAAATAGCCTAAGATGAAATAATTTAGAATAGCCAAAAGTAACTTATAATAGCTGCAAGTAGATTAAAATAAAATAATTAATAATAACCAGAAATAATAGCTGAAATTAACCTAAGGTGAAATAGGCTAAAATAACCAAAAATAACATAAAATAGCCAAAAGTAATTAAAAATAACCAAAAGTAGCCTAGGGTGAAATAACAAAAAATAACAAAAAAAATTGAGAATACCTATAAATAACCATAAATAATGTAGGGTGAAATAATTTAGACTAATGAAAAGTGACCCTATAATAGCTAAAAGTAGCCTTGCATAGGCAATATTATTATATTAGTAAAAAAAAATCCATTTATTAAATATTTTCCTTTTCAAAAAAATGCATTCAAATGTTATTGAATAATGATATTCAAATTTTTTTTGTTCAGATGATTTTACATTTTCAACAAGAAATAAATGTAATCATGTACATTATTGAATTTTTAAAAAATAATTTTGAATCATTTCATTTGGACAAAATTTCAATAAAATATGAATTTTCAAAGTTTTTGTAATGTTTAAAATGAAGTCTTTGACAAATAGAATGCAATGTAACGTATTATCATAAATGGGGTGACTTGATGGTAGGGGTGTTTGTTTTCATTTTAAAAATAAAAGGATCAAACTTCACAAGTGGTGTGTGGATGGTCAACAATGATAAGTTGACCAAATATTTTCCTATCTAATCCCTTATAGTAGGTGCTTAGGTTGATTATGTGGTCTACGTACTTAAGTTAGGTTTTTTAACCTAGCCTAGGTAGTGACATGTGTTAATAATTCATAGGCTGAAAATCATGAAATTATCAATAATATTATATATTAAAAATTTTAAAATTAATTGATTTCCATGTTGCCTAGTTATTTAACTAGCAAATGAATGGTTTGGTACATTTATATTTCATGTGAAAGTAACATTGGTGAAACAATTCACTGTCCATAGTAATTGGTCCCTGTTCACTAAGGGGTTGATTAGTTTCACCATGGTAAAAATGTCCAAATTCATTCAAAATCTAATGAAACCCATAGTGAATTAGGATGCATTTTGGTGTAGTGTTATTCCCCCCTTTGAATTTGGATATTAGTTTTTAATTATTATTATCATAGGGATAATACGGTTTCAACTTGTTTACATTGACCAACATAAGGTTCTGATCAACCTATCCACATTAACTAATAAGAATATATTGTTGGGAGGTAATCTCACACATAGTAGGGCCTAAACCGGAACCTCTTGAACTTGCATGGGTGCTCCTTACACCCTTCAGGGAACCATAACACATAGTCACCCAACTTAAATCTTTTTGGACAATAGTGGTTTTGAGACCATAATGTTTTGTCCGTTGTTGTTCCCTTATGCTACTTCTAGTTTTATCTCTTTTAGTTTTTCCAATTTTGAAATTTTGTTAGTGAGTACCTTAACTATGTCCTTGACGATAATACCATTTTGTGTCAACATAGAAACCAAGTCTTCTATGGGCATTAATGGCTATAAACCATAGAGTAGTTGAAATGGTGTATGCCTTATGTTCACCTTGTAAATAATACAATAGACAACCAACATTATTCCTAAATGTTCATCCCAATCATTCTTATTCTCATTCACCAACTTTGCAACATATTCACCAATCACCTTAAAAGCTCGTTTATAAATTGTGCATGTCCTTTACCTTGAGAATAATACATTATGGAGGTAGTGTGATGAAGGAAAAAATGGTTCACTAAGTGAGTGATGGTATCATTAATGAAGTGTATTCCTTCCATGACTAGGATGAGAAGGCACCCAAATCTAGTTGTTATTAGAAAATATATGTAACATGTGTTTATGAATGGTTTCATTCATAGGCACATTGTTACATAAACAACTATTGGCATTCATGTTCTATATTATGATGGTTGGTTAGATCAAGCTTCAAAGGTGGTGTTCATGTGTCTCACAAATTTTAGTACCAATTGTTGCGAAAACTTGAACCATTGTGTGGAAGGCTTAGGAAGGAAGCATGTTGTTGTGCATGTAATATGGCTTGTCCAAGAAGGCACAAATTTCACCCAAGATGAGGTAACAACAATGGAAGAAGTTGATTTTGTGTGAAATTGTAAGCAACTTAAATGTCCTCTTCATAATCTTTTTAGCGATGAAAATTTTATCCATTTACACCAACCATTGGATGTAGATTCTTTGTCAAAACCTTGCAACAATTAAAATATCCAACACCATGGAACATTCAAGTTTTTGAAGAAAAATCAAAATAGGTGAGAGATCATTCATACTTTGACAACAATTGTTTTACCACCCATGTAGGTCCTTTTCCAAGGTATGAACCCTATACAACATCACCTCCAACACACCCAATACCATTAAACAATATGAAATGATACTTGGAAATTTTGCCAACATAAACTTGCATGGAATTCCTCACAATGATGGTAAGTTCATTGGGTGGGCAAAGGAAATGGGTGCATTGTAAACACATATATTACGTTTTGCAACATGTTATGTGTTGTGGGTAAACAAAGGAATTCATTCATCATCTAACTTAATGTTGGAATGAAATTCAATGCTTATCAAGTCATACGATGCAAATTATTTCTTGTCATGTCTAGAAAATGAAGCAAATCCTTAAATGGAAAAATTGTTTTACTTTTATCAAATGGACTTTGTAATATATTTACTCACATTTTTTTTTATGTTCTATTGTTTGGCTTTGCTCATGAATGTGAAGTGCAAAAGAGTCCATTTGATTTATATTGTTTAATTTTTAAATATAGTACATCCAACCCTAAACTATGGAATGAGTTATTACAATTGACCTTTCAGCCATTTTCAAATTTTGTCCATATTCAAAAAATTGCCACGTGGAGAAATATATCCAAGAAATTATGTATATATGTACATATATATAATGTGATAGTGGATATTCTAAAAATATTTTTTTAGGTTCACATGCTTGCTATTCATGTTCATTTGTTCATAGGCTAGCGTGTATCATTGCCTTTTTTTTGTTTTGATGGGTTTTTGTAGTTTTTTCATTTTTTTGCTTTCCTTTTCTCCTTTTTTTTGAATTTTTTCCTTCTTTATTAGGGTTCCTATTTTTAGGCAATGAATGGTTAAATTTTCTCATTATTTTCAATACTCTTATGAAAGAAATTAAATTTGTTGGTTAATGTTTAACTTTGATATTTTTGATCATTATTGGAAACTTATGAGATCAATAAGGAGTTATGGTAAATGGTTAACACTTAACACTAGGCATGGTTTTGTTGAAGATTTTATGACATGGATATTTAAGCTTTTAATTCATTCTCAAATTTTGGTTCTTATTGGTGTTTTTTTGTTTTTGGGGTTGGGTTCCTTCTTTTTCATTTTTGTTGAGATGTTTCAACAATCAAAAAACACTCAAAGAAAATTTTCAAGTATATTTGGAAGATATTTTATATTTATGAATATGACTTTTAGATTTAAAAAGATATATCTTACACCTATTGTTTAAGAATGGGACAAATTTAACACTTATTTCTAAGGCATAAAAACCCATGTGGCAATTATTTTAGAACTATTGTAAATGTGTCATTAAAATAACAACTATGTTACAACTAATGTACAATGTACATACATGTGATCGTATCACATGTTCACATTTCCATCACCCATTATGGGATACATTTGTAACTAGGTTTCAATTATGATTCCAATTGATATAATTAGTATGGCCATTAGTGCACCATTATTAAAGTACTATTATTCAATTATGTTATGATTATAATATAGTTATTTGTAACTTAATAAGGATACATATTCATTAGTTATTTATATTTTCATCATATGTGTTTCATTTTGAGTGATTTAAAATGTTATGGAAGCACTACCTCAAGTTTAAAACATGTTCTTTTCTCTCTTTGAACCCCTCCTATTTCCAAACCTCATAATTTTATTATTATTATTGTTTTTAAACAATTTAAAGTGTTATACAAATGCCATTTGAAGTTTTACAAATCATCTTTGAACTTTAATAACAATGAAACAACATACAAGGAATTTTGTGGGTGTTTGAGAATCAACCTTTGTAACATTTGATGATTTGTTTTTTTAAATTCTTAACCCCCTTTACTTTGGGGCATTGTAACTTTATAAATTCTATTTTGTTTTTGATGACTTTTAACAAACAAGATGCATCAATAAGAAGGGTTCAAGTTTTGTTGAAACACCAAAAACAATGGAACCTTCCCTTTGTATTTGGCCTACTTTGAACATTTAAGTGTTACAATTGTAACTTAATTACAACTAATGAACAACTAAAATATTTAACCCATGTGCTTTGTCTCATGTTACACATTATATAAAGACTTATTTCTTATGTTCTCACATTAAAATACATGTGTCACTGTGAGATGAGCTTAAAAACACTTAACCCAAATGTAAAACACAATAAAAATTTTCATGATTATTCTTTAATGCACTTAATATTGTGTTGTTTTTACTGACTTACCTATCTAAGTAAGTAGGTCTTATTTTTTCGCCTCCTTACGTAAATAAGTAAGTAACGAGATGCTAGGTGAATAATAAGTATGTAAGTTTAAAAACCCACCAACCTACCTGCCTATGGTTATGTACAACCTACCTAACTAATAAAATAGTTTTTTATTTTTAAAAAAAAAAATTAATATGCCATGTGACAATTTTTTTTAATTATGTCCACAATTTTGAACCATCATTAACAATCATAATGTGTTTAAAAAAAAACCCAAAAGCATTCACAGTAACAAAACAGGCAGGCTGTAGAAGTAGAGCTACTGATACAAGATCCTGCCACACACTGTACTCGCAGCAATTCTTTTCATTTCACTGTACATAACAAAGCTCTGGATTTGTTTCTGAGTCTTTGCTCATAATGAAAAGTCACCTTGCAAGATGATATTCCAGAATCTATTTTGATAAAAGGATTCCATGTTTGGTCAAACCCCATGCACAAATGGGGGGGGAAGAGCTGAATTTGTTCCATTGAATCAATAAATTTTCCCAATGTACAAAACTTGCATGCTTTCCATGGACAGCAGTAGTGGCTCCAGACAAACTGCATTAGAAAGTAGCATTGAAAAAGGTACAACAATGTCAAGAGAGCTCAAAACCTGTGTTGGACTTGATAGCATAACGGAGTTTTTCTCTCAATGTCACCATCCTCTTGTATGTTGGTAGCTGCAATCACAGTCAAGATTTTATCAGTAGAAGTATGCAAAGGTGAGTTTGCTCGATGATGAAGCAGACACAAAAGAATTCCCCAGAGCTCAACCATTCTGAAAGTGCCGTCCTGTACTTTCAAATGCACAGTGATCAAGCTTCTGTGTGCATGAACATTATTGGATGGTACAAAGTACATGAGAGACATCACCTTCAAGGTATTGTAACAAGTCGATGCTGATGGTAGGCGATCCACATCCTGTCCACCAATGACAGCCCACACTGATGTGTCGCACACTACCTGTTCAATGAACAGAAAATGTACTTCTGCCCTCAGTCTCTGGCCACTTTTAATCACTGAAGTTGGACTAAAGATTAAACCGCATCCTTAGCAGAAGATTTCACCCAATCAGCCTAGCAATTTGAGTCACCAACATTACAGAAGAAGGGGAGACTCTAGCAACTGTAATTTTCAGATAATCATTTCCAGAGGATTAGACACTGCACCAAACAGCATTGTGTCTCAATGGATGTGTTACCCCAATTTGACTAAATTCAAAAGAGACTTCATAACACCTGACCTTGTGAATGGTGAAAGCAGGCTGGAGATGCTTGAAGCCTAGAAGCGGTGCCCTTGAGCAGCTGGTCACAAACTTGAGAAGTGCACATCTCTCCTCTGCCTCCAGTCTTGCAACCACCTGAACAAAACAGTTGATCCTAAGTTCTCAATTTTGATATCTCTATAGCAATTCAGCTAGAGCTTGGAGTTTGACCGAACAGGAATCAGACATAGAACCACCTTGACCACAATTTATGAACATTGACAACTTCAAAGATTGTGAAGAATGTAGACCAAACTGTTGGAATGATGGACGACTTCAAGGTAGTGTGGAGGATCAGAAGGTTCTGCACACACATTGCTTCAACTAAGCCCAATAAACAGGAACATTGGGGCTATGTGAACAGATAAATGCATCCACCAAACAATACAGCTTCTTTAGAGAGAAAAAGGGTAGAGAATCTAGAATGAGTTCTCACCTCCCAGAATAGGCGGACCGTGCGGCTTGCATCAGTGTAGCCACCAGTGTAACGTGTATGTCTTCGTAAATCAGCAACATCAAAGTCATGGTCACCACCTGACAGCAGCTACACTAGCCCCCATCACACAATCCCACATTGTGAGCCAGACTTCTGTAGCCATCTGTCATCCTCCAAGGTGGGAAAACTCAAAAAAATTCAATTCAAGGGATGTTTTTACCTGATTGAACTCTTTGGCATTGAACAGCCCCAGCCATGCTGGAGCAATAAGGTCCCCCATCCCTCTTGCAAATGCATCTATCAAAGGCCTCATCTGCCATGAATCCTATTATCAGCTTCCTGGGGTTTTAGTACACACCAGGGTATGTTATCCTAATGTTCTGAACGTTGTGAAGAGCTAGATCACATATGTGTACAAGATTATGCACAAATTCTAACTAACAAATTATTTCACCTCATGAGCCTGTGAAGTATGGGAGTGTATCTGTACCCCAGTACTTTTCAAATGAAAGGACACACTCAGCATGAAAATGCAGGGACACACCTGGCGATTGAGCTTATAATCAGCCACAGCATGCACATACTGTAGCTTGTTCTCATTTGTCACCGGAATATCAGCGCCTCCTGGTCTCAGTTCAACAGTAGTGTGCTTTCCAAAAAGCTCCTCAGTTACAGTGAAATCCAAAGCCAGGTCCCTCACATCACCCTCATAGTGCTACCTCGCATCATCCATAACAACACCAAAGATTTGACAATAAATACAACCAAGGGTACTGAGAAGTGATAGTGAAATTTAAGGAAATGGTCAACCAAAGGGCTTGCAAACAAAATGAAGGCAAAGGAGGCTCCTGAAAGTGTGAATGTGGTACCTTAAGGTACACAAGGTTACGGTGGAGTTCAGCATCCAAGCTAGAAAGCTCATCCAGAAAGCTGTATCGACCCAAAAGTTTTGACACAAAAAGTGGTGAGAAAGAATATTCCAATAAAATCCCCTCGTACAGTGCTTTACCAACAATCCTCCCCAGAAACTCAAGCATCCGTAGTCCATGCCCAAGTCGTGCTGCTGCTGCATGTGGAAACAGCAAACCCTCCTCAGTTGCTGTTTGCACAAACAGTCCATACCTGCCACATAACTAACCATTTTAGGCACAAGATCAATTAAAGCATCACAGCATACAGAGCACACATAACCAAGAAATGTTCTCCAAACACAACCCAAAAGAAACCAAAAAAAGAAAAAAAAAAAAAGTATACATTCCAATAACAGCTGGATGGAGAGGACTAGTCCACAACCACAACACAACATTGGCTCCATCTGACTCAGCTCAAATATTCTACCATCCTCACCTGCCTCAAAGCTGCTTACAGCACCTCTCTATGATCCCTTGTGCACAAAATGTGTTGAACAGTTGTGAAACTTAGAAGCAAATACAAGATACACATCTCAGGCTAATGCTTTGAGTTCACCTTGGTGATGCAAAGGTGCAGGAGGTGCATAGACCATCTTAGAACAGAAAGAAGGCTCTTGATTATGAGTTTGGCAGGGGTCCATATATGGATGGACAGGTTTCCATTCTCGTTAAACAGAGGTGAATACTTAGTTAGGTCATCATACCCAACTGGAACTATATCAAAACCCAACTGCTCAATTCTTAGAGGTTACTACTGTGCCCTTACCGAGGATCAAAAGCTGCCTTGGCAAGATCAGTCAGAAACTCTTTGAAGAGGCCTCCATAGTCAAGGCCTGCTTCTGCAAGTCCAAGCTCATTCACAAAGGAGACATTCACACAGCATTTCAGCTTGGATCCCAAGCCATTCAACTGAGAAAACCCATCTTCCACTATGTGGTCCCGCCGCACAGCTATTTCAATTGATCCTGGGCCCAGGCCCACAGCATCACCTCCCATTCTCTTCTGCATCTTATCCCCTTTGACAAACTCCCGGAAGATCTGTACCCTGTTTCAAGCATTTTTGGCTCATAAGTGAAAGACTGAGATCCAATAGATACTCAAAGTTCCAAAAACAACTGACCAGATCATGGCCAACTCAGCTCCATTCTGAATTGACAACATGTGACCAAGCATCTTTATGACATACTCCTAGAGTAGTCAATTATGTTCATGCAACAGTGGACCAAACATAGACAAGCAGACAATCTTCAAATATCTTCAGATGCATTATGACAATCTCCAAACTTACAACAAAAACCAACCTGAATAGGATGACCCACTGATAAGGTTATACATATTTTATAAGCAAGAACATGCCTGTGAACAGGTAAAAGAGGAAAAAGCACAGAAAGAGCAGACAATGTTATAATAAACGTCTGGAGGGCTGCCAATTAAGCTTGCAATTCCTTTCAGGACAAAGAGAAAACTGGAAGGTGGCGAGGGGATGCCTTTCATCAAAAGGGAGTACGTGAGGTATGGTAGTAAGGATGGCCCCCAATGCTGGTGCTTGTGATGTGTCTCCCATCTTCTCCAGAGCAGTTGCCACCTCATGAGCCCGAGCAGCTGCAGCTACAGGAGGTGGTTGACCTTTTGCAGGAGCAAGCCAAAGCTCTGGTTCACAAAAACTGCGTCGACAATCTCTTTCATAAAGAGACCGCAGACAACGGATTGCCACGTCCATTAACAAGGACTTCTGTCGCTTGGATGATGACAGAAACCCATTGTAGACCATTGTGTTGAGCATGGCTGAAATAACTCTTTGTTGGCCCAGAGTGAAGGGAACCTGGTCAGAAGCCCTTCAGCCTTCACATATGTGTTCTAGAGCAGGGCACGATACCTTGGCAATAAGTCATCACTGTCTATTTGTTGCCAATATGACATCATTTGAAGACCCAAGGAATGGCAATAGTACACCATTTGATCTTTGGACAAAGTACTTTACCAAATTCTAACTCCAATTTATTGTAAAAACCTGTGGCCTGTTTGGCAGCAGGTTTTGCTCAAAGAGATTTAGCATTCAGGGCTTGGTGAAGAAAACTTAATTTCTCTTCTATCATCTAGTAAATACTTGACTAAGTAAAAAATAGAAAGAGAAATCATACCAAATTGTCCCAATGCATGAAAATAAAATACCTGAAGTTCATAAAACTCTTCATCATCCAGGACCATCAGCAGATGTGCATAAGCAGCACAGAAGACCAAGAGTACAGGTACCACATCATCTGGCACTCCTTCAGAAACTTTCCTCATTGATTCCAATTTCGATGCGAACACACTTGATTCCTCATCCCCCTCCAAATCTCTGGCAGACACAGAAGGATAACTGATGAATGACTGAAATTTAACAACCAGTGGTTAGCAAGTGACAGGAATCAGAGAAGTTGCATGGAAAAAGCTGTATGGTGTTCATGCAAAACAATCATAGAGATCCTCATGGACAAAAATGGTACTTGTTAATCCACCAAGAACAGAATATCTCATACACATCAAGAACTTCTCCATACTTCCAATTTAAATCAAGCTGAATAGAATTGAGGGATGACCCAATTGTCAGGTCAAAGAGATTTCAGATCCAACATTATATGAGCAAGCAGAAAAAAAGGAAACCTCAATCCTAAAGAACACAGAGAAAACCAAAGAGCAACTTGAACAACAGCAACAGTCACACACAAGTTCATTGACATTCGACAGCAACATGTGTTGGTGACAGGCTAGCACAACATCCCCATAACTTTGTCAGACCCCCGCAGTGGGTACATGTCAATGTCATGCAGTGACCAACATCCTAATTTTTTGTCAGAAGACTGGCAATAATAGGAAGATTCAGCGATGATTCTGGCCCAGTTTGACAGAACATAAATAAGGAATTGACCAAGGAAACCAAGAAGAAAAGTTAACACAGAGAGGGCAAAGAACCACGCAAGAAAAGAGGGAGAGGAGAGAGGAACTTTGAGATCATGATCTTTTGAGGAGAAAGTTGTTTTTCAAAAGCTATCCACTTGGAATTACATAGCCCTTGAAATAATCATTTTGAAGATACAAAAGGTGGAAACACCAAACAGAAAATCTTTCTTTGTTAAGCAGACCTCTGGTTTGTTTCAATAGAATCTTTGACGAGTAACCTTTTCTGTTCAGAAGACTAACTAAGCTTGCAATTTGACCTACAAATAACTCTTTTGAGAGGTAAGGCCTAGAGAACCTACAAAACTCACTACTTACTCCAAATTTGCCAGAATCTCAAATACTCCAATCCACACGAGGCAAACAGATCACATTAATAGCTGCATATTGTGGCTGACAACAATTTTTAAACTTGCCAATATAAGCCTTTGGAATCTTGGGTTATTGTTAAATCCAAAAGATTGCAAAAGAGGCCATTAGAAGTACATTGAGATCACAGAATGATTTAGGGCCCATGCCACTGCAAATTTTCATACCCATAAATGAAATACCAAAAATCAGGGCTATCAGGACCTCCAGAAAAAAAGTGCACCTTATAGAATGCAATAAGCGAAGAGGCCTGCTTGCATCAGCACCCCTTTGTCTACTGCCCAGCCTTCTTGCACCAGCACCCACCCACCCATCAACTGACCTTCTTCCAGGATGAAACTCTTGTCGATCTGCAACAGTATTTCCCTCAACACCCCACTGCAAATCAACTGATCTGCTTGCTTCACCATGTGAGGCAAGCCTATCAATGGACCTTCCCACCCCAAGAGCCTGTCTCTCACCCATCCTGCTTCTCTCAGCACCCCACTGTACTTCAGAAGCCTCACTAGCCTCAGCTGGCAATTGTCCATCAATACACCACAGTCTATCAATTGACACTCTTGATAAACCAGGAGTGGAGTTGTCAATCACCATGCTCAATGGTGCAGGCTCCCCATGCATTGGCACTCTTTGGGAAAGAAACTCTTGTCTATCAGGAGTTCCTGTTGAGAGAAATCCATCCTGATTAGCAACAGGCATTCTTTGATAGTCAGCTCTCAGTTCATCAACTGATAATCTAGGAGGAACAAGCCCTGATCTATTAGGAGTGTTCCTTTGCAAGGCACCATCTGCTCTTTCTGCTGCCTGGCTTGTTGAAGTAGATCTAGACCTTGACCTCAATTTCCAACCAAACGCTCCAGCCCAGCGGCTTCCTGCAGTCTTTCCATACTTGTCATCACTGACAGCATTGACTGGTGCCATGTGGGTCCCATGAAATTGTTGAGACTCTCCCTCGACTTCTGCAGTGATCAGGTGGGCTAGGCCTTGGGATGTTCGGAGCCAATCCCAAAGCCGAGGTAGTAATGTAGGTGTAAAGGCCAATAGGTTTAATACAGGGAGGGCTCCACCAAAGGGATTCAAAACTGCAAATGCTGACAACAGATTAGCATACAACTTTGCCACAACTGCCAAGCCAAATTTTGGTGCAGACACACCACCAACTGACTTTCTGCCAGCTGCAGTGTCAATGACTGGTTGTCCCCCTTTCAGAGATGCTTCATGAAGAAGCTGCAGCAGGTGCCACTGATGGTGAAGAGGTCTCAAGCTTTCCACAAGCAGCTGAAAAATGGTTGCTTCAAGCACCTTGACACTCCCATTTCTGAGGAAAAAGAGGCAATCAACACACATAGTCTGAGATCGGCAGTGTGTTGCTAACAGTGGAAAACAGCAGCTATAACTATGAAGAATAGATTCAAGTTCATGCTTCTTGACAAGGAATATCTTCAAGTGTATGACTCTATGATAGAAGAAGTGCTTACCCTCTGCTGGCATCTTCAGAACATGGACCAACATCCTCATTGCCCTTGCTGACAGCTTTCTCCTCCCTCTGGCGTTTGCGTTTAACATCCAACCAGGGGTCTAGGTCATCAAGAAGGCAACATAAGGCCTGGACATATTCTTCACATATCAGACCAGACACAAAATGAGCTGAAAATTCTCTGCCTGCATCACCTTTTGATTGTGGAGAGTCCATGGCCAGACAAACCACATTGCCTAGAGCCCATGCTGAGAATGGAACTCCTCCCAGTTGAGCATCTGCTCTTCCAAGTTGTGAATTTAGAGAGGAGGAAGTTGACGATGCCAATCTAACAAGTAGACTTGAAATGGGTACCTGTAATATCCACTGATCAGGCCTCTACAACATATGGTCACTTCCAATGCAGCTATTGGATATAGGAACTTCATTTGAGATAACAGGACCACAAAGCCAGAAAATGTTGCTACATAATGCCTCCATTAGAGAGGCAGGACTGTACCTAAACATCCAGTACAATACCTCATCAGACTTGCAACTGTTTTGGGAAAAAGAAGTGCGAGCAAACCAAACAAATTGTAGATTTGATTCAATATGTGAATCAGCACAGAAGCAGGTGTTTGGGTATGGCCAAAGAAAGCATGACTCACACCAAGGGCTCGAATGCAGGGGAACAGGGCGGAAGGATGTTTCAAAGCTGGCAACAAAGAGGAAGGCAGCCGCTGGGATAAGAAAGGAATAGTGAGAATGTGCGCAGAAAGCTGGGCTGCTGCTCTGGCTGCTGAAGCCTTGAACTGAACTCCTTCTGATGATCCCTCACTATTCTGGTCTTGGTCTTCTATTGATGCTACAGACAATAGAAGCAAAGGTCGTAACATGACTGTGATTATGCTGGCAGTCACAATGAACTTGTCCTTGCGTCCATGTGGCCGGATCTGCTCATCCTTGATACCTGGCACAGGATAGTTGGCCAGCAAGTATGCTCGGACAGCCAAGAATAGGCCACCATTGCCATTTGCCAGCCATTCTGCAAGACTCAGGACCACCTGATCTGCTTTCTTTTTCCTGGCTTCCTGACCAGACTCACAAAAGCACTTCCATGTGCTTGTGTCAGTCAGTGCCACCATGACCCGCATAGCTAGACCGGGCAAGTTCGCAACTTCCAACGATGCTGAACTTTTACCTCTTGATGCATGTTCTGCTTCACGCCATCCACAGCCATCTTTTGCTATAGTGGCACAAGCAAGCCTCAATACCTGGTGTGCTTGGTGCACCCATTTGGACATCTTATCTGGGAACCCCAGGGCCAACGAGCAGTAATTGAACCGCTGATCTGCACAGAACCATAATCAACCATATGTGAGGTTCTTCCACACTCCCATATGTAGCATTCAAGGAGAACAGGGGAAGGAAGAAGTTGATAGCAGCTACCTGCATTGTTGATACTTTGCAGCAATAGTTGAAAACAGGTGGCAAGCCTGATGGCATCCTCAAATGCTTCTTGGCTAGGAAAAATGAAGCAACTCGAATGCCTCAAGAACATGAAAAGAGGTCGAAGCATTCGATTTGAAATTGCTTCTGCAGAAATTGGAGGTCGGTCTGGATCCTCTTGTATCAGGAATTCTCTGTCCCACTCTGCCCGAGCTTGGCGGGCTGCCTCCCTTGCCACAGTACGCCCCCTCCATACCCTCTACAGTTGCAGACATATGACACACAACACATCTTGGATGAGTATGCATGACATGTTACACAGCACATCTTGGATGAGTGTGTGTGCCCTCAACAAACAGAGAGTACAACTGCTGAGCACCCTAGGGATGAGCACTGGGGCAGTACCTGAATGAGCAAAGCGGAGGCTGCAGCCTGTTTAGCAAGAGAACGTGTCAGTCTCTCCTGTGCTACTTGACCCAGCAGCTCATCTCGAGATGCTTCCTTAACACTGGCCCCTCGGAGTGATACCTGCAAGCGCCGTTTATAACAATTTTCAATCCGATCTTGTAAGCATCTCAAGTAGCTATATGGCAAAGAACTTCTACCATCCCTCAAATGATTTCTGGGGAGTATAATGTTGTTACTTCACTTGAAAGAAAAAGATTGTTTTTTGTTTGATCAGTTGGCATCAGGACATAGTGCAATTTACACACTATCAGAAGAGAATTTTTTCTTAGCTCCCACCGAGCCTTCCATGGGATCAGAAAATCAGAAAATCCATTGCTTTGAGGAGCTACAAATCAAAGGGAATTCCCGCATGTCAACAACACATCAGAACAGAACATCGATGCGCCAACAAGAATCCAACGCAATTCTCCAAGTCGCACACAGAGACGCGCACAAAGAGGAGATTACCAGGTAGGTCTATGCACGCGAGAAAAACATCTAGCAAAAACCACAAGCGTGCGTCAAGAAGGAAAAACGGATTCTCTCGTCTACATATTCCAATTCTTGATAAACAAATTCAGCGGCAGACCTGGCGACGACGTCCCGGAACGAATTGCATCATTCCAGCTACCAGATCATAGCTATGCGCCTCATACTCCTCCTCCTCCCTTCATGAAAACGCCGAAGGCAGCAGTGTCCGTTTCCGTCTCAGAAAATCGCGCTTAAAAACTACTAAAACAAGAAGAAGAAGAACTACAACAACAAGTGTGGGGAGAAGCGGGGGAAATGTTTTGACTCCCCTGACAGATCCTCGGATGCACGCACGTACGAAAGAACGCAACAAACCAATTCCTTTTCGGAAGCTTTGTGCAGAAGAAAAAAACTAGAAAATGTATAAGTTTTCAAACGCACTTCAAGTCAGGCTATTTTAACTCTGACAAAAGGCATGATGAGACAAAGAGCAACAGGAGAGCATCATCATTGTCCCGCTCGCTCGCTCGCTTGCTCGCTGCCAAGATTTCTTCTCTAGCACGCACGCACGCACGCAAAGAGGCTTGGCTTCCCTCGCAGATCGCAGTGCAGCGCAGCACAAAGCACGGCTGAGCGAGAGAGAAGCTCTTTTACACAGATCCCACAGCACTTCAGATCCAACGGTGATTACTCCATTTTCCTTTCACATCAACGGTGACGATTGAAAACACCTGCATATCTTTTAACATCCCCCCCCCCCCCCCCCCCCCCCCCCCCCCCCCGCCCGCGCCCCCCCCCCCCACCCCCCCCGACGAAAAAAAAAAAAAAAAAAA
>Ga0116227_10003168_pt1 | contig 36813 bp, 19 predicted proteins | sample S1TSphgellanicum_FD_89693 | JGI IMG/M metagenome (GOLD analysis project Ga0116227, IMG submission 89693) | Host-associated microbial communities from peat moss isolated from Minnesota, USA - S1T2_Fb - Sphagnum magellanicum MG | ecosystem: Host-associated > Plants > Peat moss > Unclassified...
GGCCTCTGTTTAAGACTATTCTGGTGGAGATGGCGTACTCTGTCATTCATCTTCACAATCGAGTCAACAAAAGCAGGATAGCTATCCTTTTGCTGTGTCTAGAAAAGTTGGAGCTTGGAAAGCATCTCCGATGCCTCCCCCAATGTGACCACCGGAAGCTCCTGGCTGTCGTCATCATCGTCATTGTCCGCGGGCATCAGCGATGGCTGGAATTACTCGATGATAGCCTCTATAATGTCATCGTCGGTGGGCACGCTGGCAACTATCTCCTCGTCAGGATAGTTGAGAAGGTTGCGGATTTCCATGGGGTTACGATAGTGGAACTGACGAATCTGCTTTTCCAGTTCAGCGAGGGGTTTGATTTCCTAGGTGGCGGTCGCATTTGAGCGGAGTTGACAGTGCTGGAAACAGTTCTTGATAGTCGTTGACTGGACATCTTGCTTCTAGGCTACAATGGCGTTTTGGATGCCGTCAAGGAGGTTGATCTTCTTCGGGTCTGCAACACTACTTTCAATCCTTGACAGCAGTTGGTTGTTCAATCAACGGTGGTAATAGGCCTTGAATGTGCGAATGATTCCAGCGTCGCACGGCTGAATTTTCGAAATGGTGTTTGGTGGCAGGTAGAGCAATGTTGTGTTCCTCAGCTGAATGTTGAACTTCTCCAAATCGGCGTCTTTGATGTGCGCACTGCAATTGTCGAAGAGTAGTATCACCTTCCGTCCATCCATGCGCCGATCAAAAGCCGTTAGCCACAGTTTGAAGACGTTCTGTGTCATCCAGGCATTTTTGTTGGCGTGGTACTTGCAGTCGAGGTTGTCGATGTTGATGTTCTTGAAGCAGCGGGGGCGAAACGACTTGCCGATGATCCAGAATGGCAATTTGTTAGACCCGTCAGCGTTGCAGCATACAGTGATGGTGATGCGCTCCTTGTTCTGCTTGCGGCCTTCGAGCTGTCTAGTGGCAAGCGAGTTGTTGGCTTGCATACGATAGAAAAGCCCAGTTTTGTCCATGTTGTATATGTCAGCAAGTGCATATTGGTCCAGGATTGTGCGGATGCATGGCAGGGACTCCTCGATGATTTCCGTGTTCGCAGCACCACTCTCGCCAAATCGATGGTGCGACCGTATCTGATGTTGTTGCTTGAATTTGGCCAGCCATCCGCTCGAGAACTCGAATTTTGGCGCGTCAGGATGCAGCCTCTCCAGGAATTGGGCAGTCTTCTGGCGGATCATCTCCCCGCTGATGTTGATATTAGCCTGGTACGCCTCCACCCACTGCGCCAAGGCTTCATCCACATCCTGATACATGACCGGTCGCCAGGTTTTGGTGTTCCCATTTACAGTTTCCTCCCATGCCAGCAACTCCACTGAACGCTGCAGAGTGTTGCTGATTGTCGCCTGCGTCACTGTCACTTGATGAATCTCCTCCAACCACTTCACCAAGGCCCTCTGACTAAGGGCTGGGTTGTCCCTCTTATATCGACAGAGGGCAATGCGCAGGGACTCCGTCAGATGGCTGCGAACTGGTTTGGGGGACTTCGCCATTGTTGGTTATTGGTGAAGAAAAAAAAACGGGTCCTGCCCTGCTTTTATGCACAAGCAGTGTAACAAAGTCGATCTACAAGTCTTTGTATTCGCTCGACAACTGAGCTACATATCTAGGGATATAGTTCGAAGTAGAAACTGGTCGTTCGTCGATTTTCCAGAATGTTCCCTAATGTTCCGTCCCTACCAATTCATGTGGATCTGACTAGATTAATCAAGTACTATATCGACAAGAAAGCTCCAGAACGTTCCTTGACTTTCCAAGGGGTCTCCGTGACCTTCTGCAGAGTGTAGCTCAGATCTGTACTGTGTATATCTAGTTTAGGGCAAAGTGTGAAGTGTGCTGGAGGGACAATATTCCGGTTACAAGCAGGTTCGGAAAAAAAGTGCTGGACTTCAGATGTTTTTCACCCTTTTTCTCTGCCAAAGACGAGTTGCCTTGATGATCAAAAATGCAAAGAAAATGGGAAAAAAGAGCAGCCTGTAGCTTTTGAACCCTGCACCTCATAATTCCAAACTCTCCCATAACTTATAACCTCTCAAACTTTATCACTGGCTGCCGGTCCCTAGGCGATAAAATTATAGAGGTTCTACTGTAACCTTGTTTTCTTATGTCATGTAATGCCTTACTACTGATGTTTTGAGCTCCGCCCTTGGTTCATAGGGCATAATGGCCTATTGTCATGCCATTACCCTACAAAAACAAAAACCATCAATTAGGTAACCATATATTTCACTCCTTATAATCAATTTTGGACATTAATACATGTAAGAATTTTTCATATTAGAGCCCTGTTGTATAACTTGGTGTGGCCTCTTCTTGCACTTGTTCATATGGTGCTTTGATTTCCAACATCCACTAAGTTGGTGGTTATTGACCATTGTTGCACAATTATTACAAACAAGATTAGATACTATGTAGTTTTATATTTGTGTATATACCCACTTGACAATTTAAGGTCCGAAAACCAAATCATCAAGGCATTTAAGAACCTTGGGAGGCCAAGAGCTCAAAGAACCTCGTTAATGAAAAAATTAACATTTTTGAGATCTTGTGTTTTTTCTTCAACTCATAGTAAGGTTGTTTTAAAGAGAAATTAGTTCTTTCATCTAATGTCTTGTGTTTTGTGCTTAAGGGTGGTTTTCAGCTTAAATTTTCATTTTATTTAAGGGTTGGTAATAAGTGATTGAGCATTATTTATTGTTAAAAAGAAGTGGCATAGTGACATTTTTTTTGCTAACGTGTATAAAAAAAATAGTTCTATTGTCATTTCTTAACGCCCTAGTTTGGCATGCGTTATTTGGGTCAAAAAAATGAGAATTGATAGGTTGCAAAAAAAGGTAGGCTGCACAAAATTCTTAACTTGGCAAATTTTTATTCTTGGAGTAGCTTAATTCAAAAACTTCGAAGCTTGCTATTGTAGAATGCATAAATGTAAGGTGCAAAATCAAAGAACAATAGGGACAAAGACGTTGGAATTGCATTATTTCTATTTGTGTTTCTTGGAGGTTGTTGTGCAGCACAAACCCTATGAAACTTATGCTTGAGGATCTTTCTATAAACACGACATATTAATAACAAACAATGTTTCTTGCTACTCACCACAACTATAGTGGATTCAACAATAGACACGGCTCCAACTATGTGATCAATTGCACACAGTACATTTACATTTTTTGGCATTGTTGATTCCTCCCTTGGTTAAAACCTTTTTTCTATGAAGTTCTTAATTTTCTTTGAGCTTTCAATTGGAGAAAGCAAAAGAGGAGGAAAAAACAAAAGGTGTCTAATTTCATTTCAAGAAGAATGAATTTTAGAAATGAGGGTGACGTAGTAATAATTCATTGATGTAGTAGTAGATGAGAGGATGGTAGTTGTGAAAGATGCGAAAAAAAACGAAATTGTGGAGACATTGGCTTACAACCAAAAAAACACATAAACACAATATGCGCATTATCTATTACAAGTATCTATGTAGGAGTTTTTTAAATTTCCAATTGATTTGCTAAGGGGAACCTATTATGGATTTTTTAATTCTTTAGTATGGTGTTGTGCATTGAGTGTGGAGTGAGAGGAAAAAGAAATGGATCTAACATTATAAAAAAAAAGTGTTGTTGGTGGTGATGGCAGTTGGTTGTGGGTTGGGGTTCTTCTATTGCAATTGGATTTTCTTGTCCATCGTTGGAGGTACTATGGTTGCAAAATTGCTAGGGTTGATTAGAGTGACAAGTTTCCTTTGCTATTTTATGATCGTGTTGTTGGCCTCAACAAAGATTATAGTTAAATCCAAGTTTGATGTGTTTTTCTTCTTTGATTCCTGGAATCATATCACAATTGATGGCATTGCACAAGGATTTACGATGCATGTGTTGACATTCATTTCCCTTTCGAAATTTACTCCAGTTTTTGCAAATTGTGCCACAAGTTTTTTGTGAAGACACGACATTCTTATAACAACCACCTTATAATATGACATGTTTTTCTTGCAATAAATTTTTGAACTCATACAATCCTCTTGCAACAACTTTCTAAATTAATAATGTTCATCTTACAACAATAACTAATGAAACCCTAAGTGGTGGGATGGGCACTATAATTATACTTATGAGATGGAATGCAAAGAAGTCCAAAAGATATAATAGGCATTCTACAATTTTATGTTCAAATCACTCTTGTTTGATTCAAATACTAAACAATTTCCATAATGGCCACCTCTTTTGTCACTCGTTGAAAAGCAGGTTCACGATGAATCTTTCAATAATAAGATTTTCCCAGATTTTACCTTGTTTTTTTTTTGTCTTCTAGGATTAGGGTTTCTTTCCACTTGATGAACCTTAGACTATTCAATCTTCCATCTTGACAAAAGTGGGTATATTTGTTGTTTCAAGTTGGAGTTATGAAAGGAAAAGTTAAGAAGTCGTTGGTGATGGAAGAAAAAGAAAAAGGGTCTTACAAATATGAAAAGTTTGACAATGTTGAAAAGCTAGAAAGAGAAGTTGATGGTGATGGTCAAAAGGGTAAAACAATTGTAATTTCTCTAAAGAATGAAGGTGAGGGAACTAAGGCCTAGATTTTACAAATGGTTAGTACTTGCCACAATTGTGTTTCTATGCTAGGAGGAGAAACAAACATCTTGACAATTTTTTGGTGTTCTTGGTGGCATCATTCAAGTACACCATTATCATGATTGTAAAATCATATGCAAAAGAATAATATATGCATAACTTGATGCATGGCAATGCAGATGTGTTGAAGTTCCTAGAAGGTGAAACTTTTGTAGCAAGGACAAAAGGGTTGTTGATCAATAGTGATGCAAATGGATTTGATGTGTTGTCCTACATGAAGAAACTTGACACTCTGTAATTTGGAAAACTACTACTATATACACATAGCAACTACTTTCGACGCACACTTTGTTGTTGCAGTGAGTTTTTTTCTTACATTAGTTTTCAACCTTGGCATCAAAAAAATGCTTTCATGTGGAGGTTAAAGTAGTGTTGACAAGCTTAAGCTTGGGGTTTTGGGTGTTCAAGAACTTTCATGCATTTCCAATGGGGATAATAAGTATAGCTAATGTGTAGTACAAAGGCAAAGGCACCACCATCTTGTTTTGTAAAACTTAGGAGGTTCTTAATGAGCTTTCCATGAATGTAAATGCTAGAAGCATATAGAAGCTTGAGAAGGCATCATAATTGCATGAATTTATTTTGATAATTGCTCCTTTGTTGCATTGATAATTGAATCAACAATGTTATGGACGTCAAGTAATGAACATCATCAATAAGAAGTCCATAGCCACAAAGTTTTACAAAAAATGAACTTCAAAAGTGCAAAAATTTCAAGATTCAAGAAGCTCCAAGTTCCGACATCTCCTTTGGTAACAACCTAAAATTTTCAAACCTCATGAAGAAGGCAACAATCTAAACTAAAATACATTATGAGAAATCATGTTAGCTAGAACCACACTACTTCACAACTAGAGTTCAAAAAAAACTAATATACAATTAGGCTACAACTAGAGCACATAAATATGGGCAATTAATAAATAAAATGTAACATCAAAAAATCAATGAATTATACAATAGTTGCAATTTAGTTGCACATGGGACACATATTGTGTAATGTATGCATCATACATATTGATGTAGTTAATCATGTTCAATTTTTTGGCAAGTTGCACATTAATTACATGTGGTAACTACATTACAACTACACAACTACATGACAACTAGTGTAAATGTAACACCCAATCAACAACTAATGTACAACATTGACACATATGATCATGCCACATGCACACACTTCCATTGCCTGTTAGCTATGACACTTGCAATTAGTTGTTAAGTATGATTCCCATTGATTCAACTAATTGTGCCACTATGTTGGCATTATAAAAATAGTATTTTTCCACTATTTTGTGATTATTCTTCAATTATTAATAAGTTACTAACTTAAAATTTTCATATTTAATCTTTAATATTTAAAAATGATTTTTTCAATGACTATTAACGACTTAATATTATTTAATATTTAATAGTTAATATGAATTAATCAATATAATTCAGATAATTAGATAGTTAATTGTTTCAATTAATTAATTAATTCTAAAATATAAATTATTCTTTAAAAGACTAAGTTGAAATAATTGATCATCAATTCAAAAATTCAAATAATTAATTATTTGATAACTATGTATTCTACCCAAATTTATATTTCATCTTTAATTTTTAATATTTTAAAATAATCTATAAAATATTAATTAATAATTAATAAAAATTTACTTAATTATTATGAACTAATTAATTAGACTGAATGATTGAATATTAATCTGAATTAATTAGTCTAATTTTGATAATTGGTTTCTTAGTTAATTTATATAATTAATTTGAAAACCGAAATTCAGACATAAATGACTAAATATATAATTTAGATAATTAATTATCTGATAAGTAATTATCTGAAGTCAAATAATTAATTATTTGAAATAAATAACAAAAAAATTAGATGAATTGGACTAATTAGTTCAAATAAATAATTATCTGAGTTAGATATCTAAAGATTAATTCTCTAGATTCACTAACTAGTTAATTATCTGAATTAGTATAATAAATTTAGGTATAAAGTTCAGGTTTTCAGTTCAAATAATTTATTATCAGATAATTAAAAATAATAATTCAAATTACTATTTCAGATAATTGATTTACATATATAATTATCAAATAATTGTTAAGTTAGCTCTACAATTTAAAAAACTAAAAATAAATGTAATAAATGTGGGAAAAAAAAATTCTAGTTGTAACTGAATTTGCAACTAATGTGGCACTAATGTGCAACTAAAAGATTTAGCCCATAAGTTATGTCCATAAATTTCATTTCACAATTATATAAAAAAGGTGTTTTTTTTGTGTTCACATTTAAATACATGTGTCAATTTGGGATGAACCCAAAAAAACTTAACCTTGAAAACAAAACATTAAATTTATAAAAAAACATTGACATGGTTATTTTTTAGTTCACCAACACTTCTACCTTCCTATCTACTTGCCTACTTAGGTAAGTAAATAGTTAATCCTAGTTTTTTACCTATCTATTTAAGTAGGTAAGCAGGTATGTAATGTAGGTAGGTAAGTTTAGGGTTTAGTTGCCTTAAAATTACACAATTTATGTTCCTACATAGTTTTAATTGAGGTGCATGTTGCATACATATATGGTTTCACATGTGGTGCATTGCATCTAATGCAACTCATGCAACTTGTTTGATAACACTCATGGTCATAAAAATATGCTGAGTTATAATGAAATGCAAATGAATTGCAAATGGTCATTGCAACTTATAAACCCAATTACAAGGTTAGTTTCAAATCACCCCATTTTCTCATAGGGAATAAGGTGAAAATCTTTGTAATGAATTTTTTTGGTTGAAGAAAAAATTAGTTATTATGTTATGTGTTTCATTGAAAAACAATGATGGTGTTGCAAAATACATCGAATGAGAACGATGACTGATAACAAAAAGGAGTTTCATTTGTCAACTAACTTGTTTTACCACCTTAGGATACTAATGAAATCATTTGGTTTTCTTTTTAAGGGTTAAGTAGGTGAGGTCATAACCCCTTGTGAAAGGTGGCAAACAAATGAAATTTTTCCAATAAAAAAACACTACATATGAGGTCATCATTTGATGGTAAAGGCCTTGGGTTACGACCAAGGAGGTGAAGGTCCAAAGTTCAACACCATTTGTGGACAAATTGTGATCATGATATCATCAGAACAAATTCCAATTACTTAAACCCATAAACCTTTTTTTTGATGATTTTTTATTTTGTAGTTTTGAGTTTTAAACCGTTTCGAGCTTTTTTTGTTTTGTTTTGTTTTGTTTTTTTTGGTTTTTAAAAAAAATTATTTTTTTGTGGCATGATTTTTTTTTCCATTTAACAATCTAAATTTATTTCATTATTTCATAATTGTAGTTTCATGGCAAATGTACATGTTAGTGCGAAATTTGATTGTTAAAATAATAGAAAAATGTAAATGTTTGTAAAACATGAAATTATCATCTAACATTTGGCAAATCCCTAGGATTGAATTCAAGGAATAAATTATGTGTAATTATGTCTTATGCTTGATTTTATTGTCCAAGAAAGTAGATCACATAGTTTTGTAATTTTATTTTTTTAGTTTTGTTATTTTTTGATTGATTGGTTTTTTTCAATATTTGAATCTAAACAGGGTAGTTACCACAATGATTTTTTAAAAGAGGGAATTGCTTTCAAGAATTGTGTTAAAATAGGTTAAAATGCACATGATGATTACCAAAAACTTGCAAAAGTAATTAGATCAAATAGAGAACAAGTATTGTGAAGTGGTGAACTAATGTGAAAACCAAAAGGCTGTTGTACCTTTGTCTACATATCAACAAGAATTACAAATACCAAGAACATAAAAACAACTTGGTTGATACAAGATGGTTATAATAATAAAAATGATTCTCTAAAAAGCCCAAACTATAACAATAATGAAGCCTTATAATATCTAACATTGTCACTCCGAGAAAAAAGGAAATCTACACCATGAAAAAAAGGGGGATATTGCAACTAGCCTTGCAACTCAATTTTTGAATTGCAAAAGACACTTGCAACTCATTATATTTATATGCCATGAATGTTAATAGACATGTTGCATGAATTGCAGAGTTGTAACTCACCGTATATACGGTGTAATTCATTACAATTCAATTGCAACTTTGTCAAAACAACTAATTTTCATTTATTATGCAACTCCATTATAATTGCACCCATGATGTCATGTTAAAGTCATTAATTATCATCCATCTATTAAAATCTAACACATGGCACTATGGAAATTTTTGGACAAATTACTTTCTTTTCGAAATATTGATCTCCATCATTCACTATGATTGTTAATGATGGTTCGGAATTATACCATGTGGCACAATTTTTTTTCTTCCACATGGCACATTTAAGTGTATTATATATATATATATATAACATGACATCATATCATTTGTCAACATCTATGGTGGTGGAGGATTTAGCTATGTTGTTTTTGTAAGTTCTTTTGCCGATTAGTTATTTTCTATTTTTTTACAGAGATATGTTTTCCCTTTTTGAAATCCTTTATGTAATAATAAATATTTTATGTTCGTAGGAGTGGAACATGAGGGTGCTAAAGAGATTCCCATTTGGCTTGGGCACAAAAGGGCTTGAAATTGCATCTTTGAACTTGAAAATGGTAGCATCCTTAGTTGCTACATAGGTTGGGGAAGAAGAATAAGTAATTGACGATGAAGATGAAGATGAAGAACACGAGGAAAATGACATGGCAAGTGACAATGAAAAAGTTGTGTTTAGCTTAGGAAGGACTCATTTGCGGAATAGATCTCAATCTAATGGCCGTACAGTGTCAAGGAGGTTAACGATTACCAACTAGGAAGAAGTTGGAGAACCATTAGGTACTCAAACTAGAAAATGCCACAAAACACAACCAAATCAAGGTGTGACAAGGCAAAAGGAGTGGACAAATTTTTCATATGAAGAAGACCCAACAAATATGAGTCCTCAGGGACTAGATTCAGGAGCTGTGGGAGGGCCCTCAACAAATGATCGTTGAGGAATTAGGCTTCATAACTCCATTGAATAAAAATAATGGTGATGAAGAATTACGTGTAGCTAACGCAGGTGAGCAAACACCAATACTAACTCTCCTTGAGGATATGAGTCCAGTCCTTATATATATATAGGAAAATGATGTAAAAACTAGTTTCTAAAAATAAATATTCGTTTTTAATCTGCACATTTGTTCGATGATGAAATCCTCCTTCGATTGTTTATGATGCACACATTGGAATAAATGTACATCCTAATTTTAGTTGTATCGGGCGAGAGCCCGATTCAAGCTAATGGTTTAGTATCAGGCGGTCGCCCAATTAGGTTACCCAGCCGATTCTTGTTCAATGGACATTATCATCAAGCACATGCCTGATTGTAAATTCACGCACGTTCAGTTCATTAAAGATCGATGGTGATTAATTGTTTGATATATTTAGAAATATGATAAATTGGTTAGTTAGTTATTGATAGTGTAAATGTGAATAGAAATGTTTCGATTGGTTTGAATGGATTTTTCATCTTTGCATTGGTTATTATGATTATTATTTACACGTTTTTGTTTATGGTTGATTTTTATGGTTAGATGAAGCTCCTCTGCCATCAATATTGGACAATGTGTTTTCAAATGTTTGGGATTTTCTTTGAAAGGGAAAATGGGATGTTGTATTGCTAAAGTCCCAACCTAGTGAGGCATTTGGTTGTTGATAATTTTTTTAACGTTGGTGAAAATATTCCTGGATCATGTTGTGTGCTTGCATAAACCATTTGATTTCTATGTTGAATGTATTTAAGAACATGTAATTTCAAACTCTATGTAGATAAAATGGTTGTGAAGGTCTTGGAGTTGCTAGTAGAAATTGGTGTAGGGATTTCAAATTCAAGAGAGAAATTGGAGAAGGATCTTTAGAATGCAAGTGGGTATAACAACCTTAAGTGGGTTGGGTCAGGAATTTCTCCAACCCCACAGTTGATTATAGTTTTGCCTCCATCTCGCAGTTCATCACCTCCGCCTCCTAATGCTACTCTTAGTGTTATGATGATGGAAGTCTACGATGAGGTTGTTGAGAGTGGAGAGATGTAAGATGTGCTTGAAAAGGTTCTTAAAATTACTGTAAGGATGCAAGTGTGTGAGAAGGCCCTTAATACTACTACAAGGATGGAAGTTTGTGAGAATGTTCTTTACACTTGGCAGATGGTTGGAGAGTTGATGGAAATGGAGGGGGTTACTCATGGCCTTCTCCAATTCTTAAATTACTTCAATAGTCTAATAAAGAAGGTCCAAGTGAAGTGAGTCCTTTGCATGTTGTTTTTTAGTGAAAGGTGTCTTCATGGGGAAGGAATATTATTCAATTACTCCACCAAAATTATGTGGTCTTATGTTGAGTAAGAGAATTGTGTTAAGATCGAGTCTAGAAGAGTTCCTTAGAAGATGCATTGAACAATTTATGATGTATTTCTAGTCCTAAAAAAATTCAACAAAAATAGGATTTTACTTGAAGGAAATCAATAACAAAACACATATATCCATCCCACCAAAAAGGATTTGTGATCGCAAATTATGCTAGATTAACAAACACATGTTGATGACGCCAAAATATAGTGTCACAAGGCGTATGAATATACCGTAGACCAAGAAGATTGTGTATCATAAAAACCTTTTTGATTTTTTTGTGAAATATCCTAATACTCAGCTTATAAACATTTTGTTAATAGAAACCGCTCATTATGTAACCCTCCATTTAATGTCATATTTGTGAAAACGTATCAAAAGGTAGATGTAAATGATAATGATCTTGTTGGGAGCTTGCTCCCATACTTAGAATCATTGTTATGGACTTAGTGTGTTTACATTTGTAGAAAACAGCCCCTTTGGTTCCTTAAAAAATATCAAATAGGCAAATAGTGAATATCACCATTTATTTGTAAAATGTAGCCCAAAGTGCGATGCTACTTTTTATAAAAAATTCCAACATCCAAAAAAATCAATAAAATATATCCGTTTTTTGATTGATTGAATTTTGAGTTTTCTACTAAATTAGTGTATTGTTCTTCCTTCTATCGACTGTAGTAGGTTATTACTTTTTCAAGGGACCCCTTCATTGAGTCAGTTGAGAAGATTGGCACAAGGGATGAGCCAACAAAAAATGTGGAGTCTTAATTTTCGAGAAACGTGAATGAGATTCCTTCAAACTTAGACCGTTGGTTTGAATTGACAGTGTCTCAATCCTCTCCTAGAAAGGTGAGGTATCCTCTCCACGTTATTTTTAACTTGAATGGAATCTTGTTGGCAACAAAGTTTAATTCAGGGCTTCCCACTAGACATTGAAAAAGTCTAGTCCCATTACACACCGTTCATCTAAGGCATGGATTGAAAGATTTCCTTGAAAGGTGTTTAGTGCAATTTGAAATGTATATATGGTCTACGGTTTAACAACACAACATCAAGGCTCATTTGGATAAAATTTACAAGGAGACACAAATTAAAATTGATCCCTCCAAGATTTTTGGGCTAGAGACTTGTAAGCAAAACAATCATGTCTTGTCAGCAAACCTTAAGAAACTTGTTTTCATTAATAATCTTGATGTTTTTTTGGTAAATGTCCTAGCATTCACCTTGGAAATACTTTGCTTATAGACAATATAAAATGAACAAAAGTATGTTTAATGAGCCATTTAATGCCATTTTCGTAAAGTCCTATGATACGTTTACATCACAAATTTCATAGGTCATAATTTGGCAATAATAGTCGTGCAAAATTTGTTTTTCACAAGTTTGTATGAAATACACACGGATGTCGTTCATTTACTTGTATTGTTTGAACATTGATGTTATGTGCATTGTTTTGACATGAATGTCATATGCCTATTTGTATTATTTAAACATAGATGTTGTATGTTTATTTGAATTGTTTACACACGAAAGTCATGCACATGATTTCCGTGTTTGAATAATGCATGGCATTCATGTTTAAATGATACGAACCCATGAAATAACAAATTTCACACTATTTTGGAACAAACTCATGAAGCCTATAAATTTGTGATGTAATAGAGATCCAGATGATTACTTGATATCTATTATTCTGCCATACTTGGAGCATCTTCATCATTCTAGAATTAGTGTGTCAACTTTTGTACAATAGAATCCATTTGATAGCATTAGAAGTATTACTTGTAGCCATCATTGACTTTATAAAACGTTATAATATGCTTTCTTTAATGTTGGACCCTAGGTTTAAAACTCTTCGTCTTGTGTCCTCACTTATTGGTCGTGAACAAGGTAAGGCAATTGTTGAAGAATATAACAAAAAATCTTTATTTCCTATGCTCTTTAAATGTTATTATCATTTGCATCAATTGGTTGAATTTGAAAGAGGTGTTGTTGATTAAATGGTTGAAAAGGACAAGAGTTTGGATATCTTTGAGATGATAGCCAACACAAGTGAACCAACAACAAAATTGGTCAATAGAGAGCTTTTGATTTTCAAGCATTATCAAGTGGATGTTAAAGACATCAAATGTCCACTGTAGTGCTAGAAAAAACATGTTTCCTACAATTGGTTTTTGTGTTAGACAAATCTTAGGAATAATTGGATTTCAAATTGAAACATAAAAAATATTCTCATTAGTTGGAATCCTTATTAGTCTTAGGAGATGTCATTTACAATTAGAAAATTTCGATAAATTGATTTTTGTGAGCAAAAATTGGCCCAATGATCCTTAGATAGGTTGTAAATCCCCTTTTAGTTTGGTAGATTTTATTGAGAATGATCTTAATTTAGAAAAAGAGTTAGAGGAGTTCGAAAAAACTTTTGAAAGGGACAAAGTTGTGGAGTTAAAAATTTTGAAAAATTATTTTTTCAAATTTCCATGTATTTTAAAGTAAATTTAAAGTAATTTTTTAATTTTAATTAGTAAAGGAATTAAATATTTATTAAATTAAATATTTATTTTCAAAAAACTGAAAACCAGGTTGTGAAAACCAGATAGGAAACCGCGTGAATTTGGAAAAAATAAAATTCTTGAAAACCAGCCCAATTAGAGAACTGATCAGTTTTTCATAACATAATTTAAGAATTGAAACCAAAACTGGCCAGTTCTCACAAAAAAGTGAGAACCACCCAACATTGGTCTTGACCCCCTCCACTTTGGGGGGCCATAACTTTCTCAATTCTATTCCATTTTTGACGATTTTTAGTGCACCAGATGTGTCAATAGGAGGGGTTCAAGTTTTGTTTGGACACTAGAACAACAGAGCCCTCCCGTTGGATCCAGCCTGCCCTGAGCATTTAAGTGTTCGGTCACCGGTGAGTTTACCCTAAATGGAAAACACCTTAAATCCATGAATATAACCTCCTTGAAAAGGGCCACAGTGAACCAGCACCCACGACTGCACCCTGAAGGATGAATGGTAAGTGGTCAGGAAACAGTTTCCTATCTGGTTCCAGTTCCCTAGCTAACCATGGTGGTTAGCTCAGTTGCTTTTTTGTTCTACCACCTACTAACTACTCACAAGCAGGTTGTCAGTAGGTAGGTAATAAAAACATCCTTCACCTATGTATAAACCATCTACTTACCTAGTAAATACCTATTTTCTTACCTATCTACCTATATATGAAACCTATTTTCCAACAGAATTGGTTACCAAGGTGAAACCAAATATTAACTCAGTTGAGCTTCATCCACAACCAAGTAATAACGGGCATCCAGTGGGTGGTGTACTGGTGAGTGCTGGTTCACTGTGGCCCTTGAAAAGAGGAGGCAGCTAACACCTACTTAATAGGCATAAGCTCCCTCCTGCACCTGCAAGGTAGGTGTGAGTTGTTTTTGGGACCCTGTACTACTTCACTGCAGTTTAACAAATTGTCTCAAAGAATACCTAGTGGATCTTATGGGTACCCCAGCTATTGGAAGGGGTAGAAGGTTAGGTCAAAATAGGTGACAAACTCAGTTAGGAATAGAAATTTTGTTTAATCAATGAGGCGTTTGCAGCATGCACCCTGGAGGCCTAGTTTTTCAGCCTTGCCTACTGACACAAGGATATTGTGTTTAGATTGATTATAGAGTTAATTAGCTTAAGGGATTTGGGCCCCTAGGCAATAAGTCTATTTTATGCAGGTATTAGAAAAATGAAGTTTTGGCTAGTGTTGAAACTTGAGATTAATTATAGAGTTATAATATCTTGAAGGATTTTGGTTTCTTTTAGAGGATTCTTGGAAGATTATATTTTTGCATGGTGAAATATTTGAGTTTCCAGAATTTTTCTTTTGTCTTAAGCTACTTTTTAATGTAAATGGCAAGGCCACAGTGTGACATGCCCCTTGTTTTCTTTGGGGAAGGGTGTAGGAATTTTATTTCGGTACATGCAGTTTTAAAAATGTGATAGAATGACCTCCTTGTGATCACATTCATTTCATAGCCTTTTCATCCGGTTGACTTAGTTTCATATGTTGAACTCACACATCCATCCCAAAACACTCATCCATAAAATGTCATCTCATTGAACAGGGTCCTGATAAATGGAATGGATTTCATGTTTTCATCTCAGACAACAGAGTCACATTCAACCATCAGAAGCCATTTCATCTGGTGGGCTTTTACGTTCATCCACATCATTGATAAATATGTGTTGGAGAAAAGCCACCCCCAAAAACCCCCAAACTCTTGAGGTTCTTCTCAAAATGTGATTCAAACACACTAAAAGGCAACTTTCAAAAGTCTCTTCTCAAACCTGAAATAGCAAACCCTAAACCGTAAATTGTTTGCTCTTGTCACCACGGAGAATAAAATTTGGCTAAGAGTACTTTGGATGGCTTTAAATAGTGTGAATTGAGTTTGGATTTGAAAATATGAACAAGATAAGGTGACTTAAAAAAGGGCCAACAAAAGAAAATGATTGCTCTTGATTGGTTGCCAATAGCGATTGGTTCAGGTGATGGTATTTAAATAGTCTCTCAATTCGTATTGTCCATTTTTTCATCTTTGAGAAAATATTGACACTCTTATGATGAAGTGTTTCTTGTAAGGATTTTGTGATGCAGTCAAATTAGTGAAACTAGTGATCATTCCGAAAATAATTTAGCCAAATTTGGTTATATAGTAGATATGAAAGTAGAAAAATAAGAACCTTTCTATATCCCTGGCTACCTACTAGGAATTTGGCAATTTGGATTTTTCTTTTCTTTGAAATCTGGCACATTTGGTCCACTTTTTAACTGAAAAATCTTTTGTATAGGTCACAGTCATGTTTTTCAAGTCATTTAAATTTGGTGAAAATGTGCCAATAAAAGAAACATTATTCTGATGTGGCAAAAATGATAAAGGCCCAAATAAGGGATGTGCGTGGAGATGCTCTTATGAATAATGATTTTTAGCCCAAAAAAATGGAAAAAATTGGAAAATTTTGTTTCTATCTAGTCTAAATTTGAGTAATCTTGCTAATTTGCTGATTTTTTCTATTAAAAAATGATATAAAAAAAAAGGTTCCCAACCCAATTTAGAGTCAGTGGAGACTTTATGGAGTAATTTGCACACCCAATTTAGGTCTTTGAACTTTCATCACATGCAGAATTGGTAAAATCCAATGTTGTAAAGTCATGGATGATGCACACAAATAAATAAATCGGGAGTTGGTAAAATCAAATGTGATAAAGTCAAAGGTTCAAACTCATGCGAAGTTGAAACGGGCAACAAATGAGTTGAGAACGTCGAATACAGTTGAATTCAATCCCCAAAACTTATTCAATTGTCCGTCCATATTCCGTGTTGTGTCATGGAATGCATCACGTGAAGTAGTGCCGATCAAAGTCGGTTTAAAATGAAGCCGTACCACTCCCTTGCATGCTGTACTCCATACCGGAGTCTCTAAGCTGCCTCGGAGTTGCATCACGAGTGCAGCCAACCGAGTCATACTTTCCCACTTCAATGAACTTTCCAAGAATAATTAATATATTTCCCAAGGTGTTGGGGGTGTGGGCAATTCTTGGGATCCCAAAATACACAAAACCCCATAATCTAGGCATCATTTCGAGGTAAATAAACTATGGAATGGGCACAATAGGTCCATTCCACCAAGGAAACCGACAGTGCAATCTGTTGTTCCAGCAGGTCATTACTGGATCTAGCAAGGAATGTTCTAGAACTAGTGTTCCCATGGTTGATTCACATAACGGCAATACATTATATTTGTGCTTTAGGTGTGAAGGAAAAATGTTATGACCAATGAAATTCCTAGATTTGGTGGTCTGATTTTTGTTTTTCTTAATTATCTTGAGTGAATTAATAATTAAAATGTGTAATAGGGTTTGGTATGTTTGTGAGAATTTTAGAGAACCAAGGGTATGAAGGGGTTATTGTTTTCGATGTTTGGTAGAGTAGGGTTATGTGTAAATGCAAAGATTTTTTTTTTTTTTTTTTTCAGACTAATGGGATTCCTGGATTTGGTAGTTTGAATTTGTTTTCTTAGTTATCTTGAGTGAATTAAAGAGTTCAATGTGTGATAACTATTTACAGACATAGTTCTTGAACATTCACTTGTGCACTTTGTTCTGAAATGAGATATTACTGTGGGGTTCTCAATTTCAATTGTAATGTGAATTGATGATGGATAACAAGCTTGAGAGTGAATCAATTGTGGGGGAAAGCCATGCTGGAACAGGCCCTGGAAGAATCCATCACCACCTAACAGAATGGTGGCTTGCCTTACAAGGTTAGTCATTTTCCTGTGTAGAACAGTAAGCCCCATTACATATTATGTAAATAACTAGTGAGTTCCCGTGACCTTCGGACACTGTGAAGTCCCTCGGTTTCTTTAAATCGTATTTATTTATTTTAAATTGGGAGCGTGCCTCTCCTGGGCAAGATGGTTCCGGTGGACGCATGGGTCCTCCAAAGGGGCCTCCTCTTCCTCTTCGTTCATTGGTTTAACGAGGGTTGTTGTGTTGAAGGGGGGGAGATAGGTGAAGAGGTCCGTTCCGTGAGAAAGGTAACCAGGGAAACAAAAGGGATCCCAAGTTCTAGTGTAAATAGAGAATTTTTTTTTGTTTCCCTGGTTACCTTACTCCCCCCCAATTGTAAAGCATAAGGTAAACTATATCATAAGCCCAAAAATATTCATTATGAAGGGCGTGCTAACCCTAACCCCATTATCCCCAAGGAGGACGACCGGACGGACAGACACCTAAAATATTATATATAAGGATTTGTTTAACCCTAACATAGACTAAGTATTGGGGGGATCACAAAATACAGAAGAGCTGAGTGTAAATGGCCGGTGTTTTTTAGTTCTTTTCATGTAGCAAATTTCAACTGCCAGATTCACAACAACGACTAGTTTTCACGTGTGTTGAGCTGCAGATTGCTCTTTATTCAGTATAAAGCATTATTTCCCAAAAGAGCTTTTCATTTCATTTTCACCAAAAGGAAAGGAAAGGAATAGGGAAGGAGCCTGGACAGACCGATAGATAGATAGTCAAACAAATGAAACACGGTGACACCGCCCACACTGAGACAGCAAGGTTTTGGGAAGGCTTGAGCCTGAAGAAATTGGTTTCCGCATGCCGAAAAGCCTATAAAAGTATATAAATCTTTCACTCAGAACACTAATCTTCTACCCTCAATCAAGTTCTCAAAAAACTTATATCACAGAAATCTCTCACTCGGAACACTAGTACACTCAATCAAGTTTTCAAAATTGTTTTTTTGTGATGTCCAAAAGTAGAACTCGGTTTTCCATTCCCAGGGATCTTTATTGCATTCTTTGATCGAAATCACATCTTCCCACACAAAATTGTTACGGAGGTGGGTTGTGATGTACATGCTTCAAAATTGAAATCACATCTTTGCACTGCAAGTTTTACTTCTTGTTTAGTTTCGTTTTGTCATTTTCGAGGGCCGAACGGAAGGTAATTGAAAATTGGTGTGAGCAATGGCTGAGACGACATCAAATTGGCTCTGGTTTTTACAAGTATTTGGGCTCAATCTCTGGTCGACAGTGTACAAGTATGTCATCTTTACGCTCGCGATTCACGCTCTGTTTGGGAAGGGTGAGGACAGTCCGTGTGAGTGGGTTCCGATACCCTATCTCACTGATTACTGTAAGATTTTCTTCACAGGGGATTATCTCTTCCTGCCCGAAAGTGTCATCATGACCCTGATCGTCGTTGCCGCAACCATCGAGTGGCTGAACAATTTCTCTTTCTTCAATTTGGTGTACAAGTACATCATTTCCAAAGTGTTACAGCAAAAGGGAACCTTCTTTGAAGAACTCCGAAGGATGTTGTACTCTTCTTCGGCTTTCAAAGAGGGTGGCTTGGTTTCTTGCAACCCGGCCGAACTGTGGCCGGCCACACTCGTGTTGTCCGACATTGGCTTCCTCCATGCCAAACCCAACGATGCCCAGGAACATGTGTTGGAGATTAATACCAAAGGACGGGGTGTGTTTAGATTTGTGATCGGGCAGCTCGATATAAACATCAAAACGAACCAGCTAACTTCCAACAAGGAAATCTGGCATGTGGAGTCGATCACAAACATAGAAGACTCCGAGACGGAGGTGCTGCTGAGAGAGATGACCATCCAACAAGTGAATTTGCTGATCAAGGTTTTGACAAAGTGGGAGAAAGAAATGCCCCATGTGGGTGTGATCGAATCCGCCTCCAAACTGCTCGGCTTCAATGTTCTCCATGCCATGCAACTCTCCGAGATTCTGGACCACATTAAGGAGGGCAAAGACATAATGATGAATGATACTTCTCTCAAAGGAGAGCGTGTTTTCATTGCAGGGAAAATGGGTTCAGTGAAATTCAAGCAAAAAAAGCACGAACAAGTTTAAGCTAACAATTTTGTAAATGATTATTTTCTCGATTTTCTAACTAGCTTGGTCCATGCTTTGCAGCAGCTGGGCACTGTGCAATCTAGGCTTTCTTAGGGGTGCAGTTTATAGTTCGAACTTTTCATTTGTATGAATTAGGGAATTTAGTGCTAATCCTAGTCATAGCGTGCTAAACTGCTATATCTCTGGCTAGTCCTAATTGGAACAAAAACATACTATTACAAAATGTGAGTGCAACTCATTAGTTTTACGTGAGTGCAATTCATTAGTTTTTGTTAGTGGATCAATGAATTCACTACATCCCTCATTGGATCTCATTTTTTAAGACTAGTGAATTCACTGAAAATTCAGTAAAATCACTTGGTGTATAGGGATACATTTTATTGCAATGACATGGCAACTGAGAAAAAAGTGAAAAGAAAAGGACCCAAGGTCTAAGTTTTTGAGGACCCAAGGTTTAAGCTTAAGGACCCATAGTGTTGGGGTGATGATGTCCCACTCCTGCTTCCAAAGACTGGCAGCCAAAAAGTGAAAGCTCAACTTATTGGTCGCATGTAACAAATCAGGAGTGAGAATGGGAGCTTAGCTTAGCCATGAAAGCATTTGTTAGAATTTAGAAGTTAGAACCTCATTACTGGTCTGAATGTTAGCACATCAAACTCCTGTAAATGTGATCCCCTTGATGAGATTATTAAAATCTATACTCCTAAATGAAAGGAAATTTCAGACCCATGAAATTTACAAATTGCAATTTTCAGAGTGTTGATCTGGGTAGAAATCTAACCCAAATCTAATTCATTAAATGTTAGCATCTATTGCAAGTGACCAAAGATTTCCACTTGCAAATCTGGACTAAGAGTTTCAAGGAAATTTATGTGTTGGTTGTAGGAAGTTTGGTTGTGGATCTAGGTGAATGGTTGTGTTGATCTTAAATCAATAGTCATCATCAAGATATCACTTTTTTGTCTTGGGGTTTCTGGTTTTACAAAAAAAGGTTACATATGTTACGAATGTTAAAATTGTATCTCCCCATCTAACATGTTATAAGCAATGGTGGGTGGGTATGTTGATGGAACCATGGTATATAGATTGGTGCTGATCATAGAAGCAAGAAACCAACCATACTTATATAACTTTGTTGTGAATATTTTGTTACCTCAAAATACCTTTATTGATACTCAGCTTGCTTGGTACATAATGTTTGAATGTATAGATTGACATCAATATTATCCCATTCTCATTATGCAATATCAATAGAGCACTTAGGGTTCCTAAAGCTCATGCTTCATATTTCTTTATGACTTTTAACTGTTCAATAAGCAAGTAAGGCGAGAAGCTTGGAAAATTATTTACTATTTGTCATTGAAAAGCTTGTTGGAGGATGGTCACTAGTGTTGAATAACCTCAAGACATATGTCTTGAAATCTTGTTCAGAATTTTTTTTCAAATTCAAACCAATATTTTATGCCCAAATCCTACATGAACATGCAAAGTCTTTTCCCTTTTAAAGAAGCCAAAATAATAAATCACAAAATCCCACTTGGAAATCAACAATCACATAATTTGACTTCAGACGATCTATTGACCAAATGTGATTTTGCCTCATGCATTAAACATTAATTTGTATAAAAAAACCCAAAATGATACTAGCAATGTCCTTGAATTCACACTAGTATTGGTTAACATCTCTCCTTATATACAAAAAATTGGGGTAGGGTTGGGATTTGATTTGTTTAAAGTACTCTCTTAGTCAAGGTATGGACAAACTTTACTTATGCAAATATCTCCTCATGTCCAATAGAAGTTTTTTTTTAACAAACCCAAAATTTTGAACTCTAAACATGTTGGAAAAGGTTAAACATACACCAAAAACACATGGGGTTATTCATATCTTATGTATCTTTTAAATCTATATTATGGGAGGTGTTTGTTAGATGTGATCATGTTGTAACCGATGTTTTTAAAATGTTTGGGCAAACTTTTGCAACTTGAAAATGAATTTTCAATTTTATAAAAAAAAAAAAACCCTAGTTTTGAAAAGACAAGTCAAAGGAAGAAAGGTGCACACACTCAACATGGTATGGACTTCTTATTGTGGTGGGTGAGGTTAATAGTGATAAGCACCAATGTTATCTTTTCAAATTTATGGGGTAAGTTGGTTGGTTACAAAATTGTGATTGGTTATATGCCATGCTAGTTTTTCTTGGGGCAAGTGGATCAAGTTGACTACATAGAAAATATTTGTATTATTTGTTATCATAATTTTTGTATGTTCATAACTTATCAATGACAACTTGGAAAGTGTTGTGGGTTCAAGTGACTATTTATTTATTTAAAATTTAAGTTTAACCAATCATTGGATTTTGAATAATGTAGCATGGTGGTGACAAATGTTTAACATGGGAGGTGTTGTGGCTATTGAATGTGAAAAGTTGTTGATCTAGGCTTTGTGTCATAGCTATGGACAAAAAAAAAAAAAAAAAAAAGACATTCAACAAACCATTATATAAACATTTTCATTTTTGTTTTATGTTTGAAAGCATCTCTTTGAAGAAATAATGAAAAACCATCACTTCTTAAATAATAGGAGACATTGCATGGGTGCTACAAAAATGCAAGCATTTGTAAACCACATCTACAAAAACAAAACAACATTAGTCCTAATTGCCATAATGTTATTGGGAAGAATCTTGATGCGCATTACATGGCCATCAACTTTTGCAATTTCATCAAGTGTGTATGTAGTGAGTGGAAAGAGTATGTGCCACTTTACATATACCTAAGTTTACTTCATTGCTACCCAATTTTTTTTAACATGTGATAGAATTTAACTGGTTACAAAACTTGACATGTGACATGACAACAAGGTAGGTGACAAGTCAAATGTAAATAATCAATCGGTAATTTGGTAGTTGATAGAACAAAATAGTTTGCATAATATGTAGTTTTGATCATGTAGTTAATTTTTGAATTTTGGAACTATTAGTGTATATATTGGTTAATGAGTATTTAAATGGTCTATCAAGATGTTTAAATCTTGAAATAACTTGTATATAAGTATAGGAGAAGGTTTTGTGCTTAGTACCTTCCAAATTTGAAGGCCCACTTGAGGTTGGTAGGCCGAATGCTGGGGTTTCAAATCTGGAAGATACTAGGCACAAAACCTTCACCTACATAAAGTCCCTCTATTTTTTTCCCTCCCTTTTTTATGCTTTCTTTCTATTGTCTTTCCACCTTTCTCATTCTTTCCGTCCTTACCGTTATTAGTATGTGGATCTTCCAAAGACTATCATCATGATTATTACATATAGGAAATTTATTTTTATTTTTATTTTTAAAAATTGATTTCCTTAGTATCCAAAATGGCGATCAAACATAGGAAAGAAATAGAAAATCTTGTACGATTTTCAAAATTATTAGCCAACTATGGCTATACGCCAAAATAATTTTAAAAATAAAAGTAATGACATTTCTTCTACCCATTTTTTTTTTGTAACCTTCTTACTTTATATTTTCTCTTTCCTTTCTTTGCTTTGTTTTTTTTCTTCCCTCACTCCTTGCTCCTTCTTTTCTCCTCATTGTTTCTCTTCTCCTCTCGTTCCCTCCTCCTTTGTTGATGTAAAATAGATGTAAACGAAAAATTAGACAAAAAAAAATCTAAAAGAAAGGAGTTGTATTGTTCCTTCCATATTTCGAAAGGTACAATATAGCATGTATTGTACCTTCCAAAATATGAAAGGAATAGTTAGTGCAATTGATTGTACCTTCCAAATTTCAAAAAGTACAACGACAAATTTGGCCTAGGGAGTGACCTAAAAATACACTACAAAAAAATTAGCAAGATTTTACAGAGGAAAATATGAAGAGTGGAACAATTGGATTTTCTATTTCTATTTTTATTTTTCAAACTTGAGATGGAAAATGGAACATTTTGTTTTTAGCCTTGTACTTTTGAAAGTTTTGCAATATTGAATACATTTGTTTTAGAATTGTACATAGGATATAGATTTTTGTGTTGAATGTGTACATGTTATTTTTTTTAGTTTGTTATTGATAATAATAATAATAATTCAAGAATCATTGATGGGAATATAGAAAACCCTATTAACATTCACAAATGAAGACCGCAATCCCTATGAAATTTGTATAAGCACATTTTTAGTCCTTAAGTGTATTCATTATGCCAAAAGGGACAAAACAACATGGAAGTTCGCTTACAATTACTACAAAAATCAAATTGGAAAAAATGATCTCCATAGTTCTTTTACATCGTTCCCAAATATATTTAATTTCAATACATATACAATCTTTAATTGAATCTTATGACATGCAATTATAGAATTAACTTCAATTAATGCAAGAAATAAAGGATGAATAATGGGTTAGGTAATGGTAGAGATATTGCCAATGGAGTAGAATGTCAACAAAGAAAATATTCTACTTGAATATTGGCCACGTCTTCATAACATGTACACCTACAACATTTTGGATGTTGTCACAACATACATTAATGTCTACCCCCAATACTTGTAGATTGTAACGTATGAAAATTTCATGAACAAGTGTTTCTTCAATTGTTCCCATCTACACTACCTCAAAAGGAATAAAAGTTTGTAAAGGGCACTTATGCATTTACATTTATGAATTTACAAATATTACAAAACAAATTGGTATTATCAAACATTACTTTCCCAATATATAACAACATTATAAGATGCTAGGTTAAGGACTAGTATTAAATTTATTCTCATTTGTCTTAGACATGGCATGGTATAATAAACTTAAAATACACATGCCCAAAGTATGCACACATTATAGAAAGGGCAAAAGATTATACTAGTACCATTATTGGCAACTTCAATGAGATCAAAACTAAAGAGTATATTAGTTGTTAAATGACTACATTTATTTGACAACATGTGTAATGGGTTCCACATGTGTAATAATTGAGTGGGTATGACAACACCTTTTACACCTACCACCTACCACACATACTTTTTTATGTTAACTTATGTTCAAGAAATTACCAAAGCTCCGAATGTCTAGGTTTTTGCCACAATAGGATCAATACAAGAAAATGATATAACACAAATTATAATTGGTAAACACAAACATGAAAACCATGGGGAGTGGTGACTTGAGGGTGATTTGAACCTCGATCTAGGATTATGCCCATTAGAATCATGCATTACATGTAGCAAATCCATGTTATAAAATTTGCAAAGATTAGAATTGAAATGAGGTTGCAAAATTTTAACAACTTGATGACAATTGACAACCAAGGGCAATGTAAATATCATCTTGTGAATGCAAATCCATAAAATAAAAAATTGTCTTTTGAGGCTTATCAAGTTCCTTTTGCAACTCCTATCATTACAACAAAAGGTGTCCTTGTACACCAAGTGATTTCACTAGATTTTGAGTGAATTCACTAGTCTAGTAAATGGGGATTAGTGAACTTGTTAATGGGTTTTTCTATTCCCATTAAGGTTTTTAACTTCTGATTTTTCCAACGACAAATTCTTAAAATAATAATAGATACATGCAAATTATAACAAAACTAAAACTAACTACAAAACCTAAATTAACATGTACACAAATTACTCAAAGCTTGAAGAAAGTTGGTTGAAAAGAAAATGTTTCATGTTCCAAAGTGAAATGAATGAAACACAAAATCAAAATGAAATCAAGAATCTTCTCCCTTTCAAACAAATCTGTCCTCCTAGTTTTATAATAGTTATTTCAAAACTAAAATAGACATAATTAACTATTAAAACAATCATTAGCTAGTACCTAGACTAATAGTCTAAATTTTCAAAAAACTACACCTTGTTTTACTACTTGTTCAACTACCTATTCTACAAACTACGTGTTGATTAACCTATTAACTTGTCAACTAACCTAGTATAATATTACCTATCAGGGTCAGTAACTGGTTAAGTTAATGCCATATGTTAGGTTAAATAATATGTTAAATCACTTGTTAAGTTAAACAACTTACCTAAATCTATAACCTATTTTAAGTCACATGTTATTAAATTTGGTTAACATTATCCCCCCTTTGGAAAACTACATTTTGTCTTTGAAATGCTAGCTTAAAATCCTAAGTTAGCTTGGTCTTCTACAATCGGTTAGTTGATGGTTCTTTCAATAGGTTTAACATTTGTTTCCTCCACAAGTTTAGTTTAATTTTGAATATGAAAACTTGTCAGCGTTATAATCTTTGGTTAGTTAAGTATTTCTTCAAAGGTCATTATGGGTGTCGTGAATACCTCCGAAGCATGTTGGGTACTTGAGATCAAAATAATTTCCTAACCTATACCTATTTAATGTGGGGTCAAAGATAAACTAGTAGATAAGAAGTCCAAAGGTTCTAGTTTATTATCTAGTATAATAAATGAAGGATCAATAGGTTCAACATGTTCCTTAACAATTTTTTCACTACCTCTCACAAGTTCATTAATAATAGTGGCTTGTCTGGCCCATTTGAGTTTGTTGGAGTCCATCTTGATCCATTGCAGCATTTTCTGGCTCTCCTTCACCTTAGATGTTATTTTCTTCTTAATAAGTTTATCAACTTGTTCTTCAACAAGCACTTTACATTTTTGCTTCATCATGGCTTTGGTTCTTAATCTTGGATGTTGATGAATAACACTAAAATAGGTTTTTCTTCAAAGAGTTCTTGAAGAAACTTTTCTCCATTGTCCTTGCTCATAGGTTGTTACAACTTTTCTTCTTCCACAGGTCTTGGTTTAGGAGTTTGCTCCAATTGCTTCTCAACAATAAGTTGGGATAAGATTTCAACCTCCTCCTCCTCCTCCTCCTTTGAAATAATAAGCACTTGTGGTGCTAGTGCTTCTATAGAAGTAGTGGTTCTTGTAAGAAAATAAAAAGCTACTTCTAATTCCCTAATTTTTTTTCTTGCTCAAAAATTAGTTTCCTTTATTGTGGGTGCATGTGAAGCTAGTGGTTCTAAATAAATTGTTCCAATCAGTTTGACCTGTTCCACTCTTTCCCTCTCTACTTGCTTTCGTCTAAAAACTTCAACTTTTTTCTCAAGTTTTTTTTCCCTTGCTTCTCATTTTAACTTTTCCAAGGTACTTTCACTCATGGCCTCTAATAATATGGAGAAGTAAACAAGAACAAAAAGGCAGAATAATGGTTACAACGATTCTTTATATTGTTTCAATTGGTAACAACCTTATGGCTGTGAATACACGTAACCTTCAGGCTTATAAACTTTTAGGTAATAGACGTCAATAAGTGTCTCATTAAATGTGTCGTTTTGATCATTATGAACAATTACATTATTGTCATCAACAGGCGCGTCATGATAATAATGAACATGTACATCTATTTCTATAATACTACCATGTGTCAAATAATTATCAACTAATTCAAATTCTACATGTTGAAGATCTTCAAGCTCAACAAGTAGTGGTTTAGGTTCTTTGGTTTGAACAAGGTCATCAGTAATCAAGTCACTAAGTTTAACCAATACAAGTTGTAAAGTTTTATTTTCAATGAACCTCTATGGCTTCAACTTGTTGATGTTGACAAGGACTAGGTTATCATCAAACTTATCAATTGTGACAAGTATAACAATATTATTGGGCAAACGATATTAAATTTTGTATGGTCCAAACCATCATCTTTGAAATTTTAAAGCATGTTTGGAAATAACCCTTGGAAACCATAACACGTAGTCTCCAAATTGAAATTTAGTTTCAATTAACTAGTTTAATTTTGTGACCATAATGACTCATTCCACTAGTTAAAAACAATTATATCATGTGTAATCAACATATATTCATGTAGCTTGTTTAACTCAAACAGTTGGTTAGTTAGGACTTTAATAGGTTGTGGATCTCTGTTTTCACTAGGTTTGGATGGTAATAGATATTTTGTAGGCAATAATGGATGTAATCCATACACAAGCTAAAATGGGGTATGACAATTTGCAACTTTGTAGGTAGTTCCATATGAGAATAAAAATGTGGACAAGTGTTTATCTCAGTCAACTTTATTTTCATTAACTAGTTTGGTCAGTAAGGTTTCAAAAACCTTGTTTGTAGATTCACCTTGTGCATTTCCTTGTGGATAATAAAGAATAAAATTGGTATGTCTAAGGATAAAATGGTTAGTAAGGTATCTGATCGCATCATTGATAAAATGGGTAGCTTGATCAATCACAATTGTTAACGGATATCCAAATCTTGTAAGAATATGCTTGTACAAAAACTTGGTAGTTACTGTAACAATGTTGGTGTGGAACGTTTGTGTTACGACCCACTTTGTTGCATAGTCAACCAATCCCCATTTTTGAAATGGTTCTTTAGGAAAAGTAATAACTAGTTTTGTTAGATTCTATGTGAACATGTTACTTGTTCTTCGACATTGATCACTACTTCAACAATATTCATGAACATTTCGATTCATCATCGACCACAATATTTGGCATCCAAGATCTTTTTCATAGTGATATCAGAAGATAAGTGCCTTGCTACAACTCCTCCATGCAATTCTTGCAAAACTGTGGGTAGCTATTATAATTGCAGAACTTGACAAAACCTATTGTCTTGTCCAAATTTGATAGTACTCCTTCTTGAACACAAATGGTTTAACTCTTTAGGCTAAATATTTTCATTAGGATGTAGTAAACCTCTCTAGCATCACTCCCTCTAATAGATATTCATAAACATTTTATAACCACTTAAGTTGTAAAATGAACATGTGAAATCAAAAGTTTGATTAAGTATTCCAACATGTTTAATCTAATTGGGTAATATACTCAATGCATTTACCATTAGATGGGATCTACTAAGTTTGTAAACAACTTTGAAATTATACTCCAAAAATAGTAAGAGTCATTTAATTAACTTGCCAGAAATATGTGGTTTCTTAATTAGATACACTAAAACCATATGGTCTATGTAAAATATGAACCTATTACTTAACAGGTAATGCCTAAATTTGTGTAAGGCATAAACCATAGCTAAAGCCTCCCTTTTTGTAGTAGTGTAATTTTTTTAAATTGAATTAAACAGTTTTCATGAATACATAATAGGTTTATTTACTTTACATCTTGGGTTTTGGGCCAATATTTGCCCCTATTGCTAGCTAAGATGCATCAATATGAACATGAAATTTTAGTTCCCAGTTATGACTGATGAGTTTTAAAACTTGAATCACAATGCCACAATGTGGCATTTATGAATACATTTACGACTACAAAATTAATCATAAATGCCATTTGCAATTGGTTGTGACTACATGACTCTATAGTCCAAATGACCATGTTATAAATGCCACTAGTTGCTAAGATGGTCATAATCATAACCACCATTTCAACTGCACCTACGACTACAAAATAATATTTATATAAAAAACATCAAAAAATATATTTGTGTATATAATAAAATTATGTGTATTTATTAAAAAAATATTATATTAACATTTAACTATATTTAAATATATTTTTGAATATTAATTTTACAAAATAATTAATTTTAATTTAATTTTTGATTATTTATATATCATATACATATGGTTTGTACACGAATTATATAATACATGAATCATATAATCGTATAAACAATTGTTTGAAAAACTATTGTATTATACATCATTATACATACCATAGGTCAACGTAACCAACATATGTCATTATCATACCGATGGTCAAAGTTTATTATAATCAACATGGTCAAACTAGTCAACATGGTGGGAACAAGTATGGATCCTTGGACCTCCTTGGATTGATCCAAGGCCTTTGCCATCAACCTACCACATCACAATGACATATTGTTGTCACATAATGTTTTTATCATGTTCCAATGTTTGAATGTATAAAAATACAAAGTTTAAAATTTAAATTTCTTTTCCAATACTTAATAAAATCAACATATGAATATGAAATTTGGAGCATAATCTACACATGTGGACCAACTAACAATTCGAATAACAAATTATGTACATAGAAAATCACTTTTGAATTTTTAAAATTTTAACATATCTCTTATGTTTCAATACATGATAAACTTTAATAGATATATGTATAATTTGAATAAAAAAATTTGTATATTTTTACTTTTTTTTAGTTCTGAAATATAAATATAATATGATATCATTAATATATTATATGTATACATATTATGTATCACATGTATAATAGATACGTATTATAATATACGTGTGTATATATGTATATATACTTTATATACAAATATTTAATTTTCATTATATCATTTCATTTTATAATCATATATTAATTCCAATTTTATATTTATTTTTAGTATATTGTAAGTTAATTAATAGAATTGATATTCAGAAAAAATATTTACAAATTAATTTTATTATATTTATTATAATATAACATTATAATTGTAATCGTTTTTCATTATTTCAAATTTTCAGTTTTAAGTTTATTAAACTCTACATATTTAATACAATATATACACATACATATGCAATGTTATATGTAAATAAATATTTACAGAAACATGTTATATATATAATACAACAAATATTTGGTAATAAAGTTTTTAAAATATATTTAATCATATTTTTTAAAATGTTATTTTACATATAAATTTAATATGTTGTAAATTTATGAATCTTAAACCCATAGATAAAATTGGTAAAATTTTGTTAAATTTGGTTTAAATAACATGAAATTGCTTGAATTATGTTTTTTTTGTTATTTAAATATGATATTTGGACTAAACTTGGCTAAAGTAAAGTTAAAGTTCATTAATTTTGTTTAATTTTGTTTAATTTTGGTTTAAATAATATAAAGGAGGTTGTTATTTTGGCCAAAATAGGATAATTTTTTTAATATTTTGATAAATTTGGCTAAAACTTGGTTAAGCTTAGTCAAATGAAGATAAATTTTTCTAAACTAAATGATTTTGCCTAAATTTGGTTAAAATTGGTTAAATAAAGTTATTTCTAAGCACTTAAGCTAAACATGGTCAATTAAACTTGGCTTGATTTGGAATTTTTGGCAAATAAATTTTTTTAATGGATTTTGTTGGAACTAAGGCCAACTAGGCTAAATTGAGTTAATTAATCTAAATTTGGTTAAACTTGGAAATTTTTTAATGTTATCAAAATTGGTGACATTTGGCTAAACTAAATTAAATTACCTTACATATGTTAAAATATCTTACATTAAGTTAAAATATAAGATTAGTTATAATAAATTAGGTTATTTAATATAAACTATATAGGCTACTTAGGGTCAACTAGCCTTAAGTGGGTTAAATCAGGATTGGATTAAGTGAAAATAGATTAATTTAAATTAAACTAGGCTTAGATTAATTAAATTATATTAAATTAAAGTAAATTAAGCTAAGTTAGGCTTCTAACACAAATTTGACCATGTTGATATATACTTTAGTTTTTTTTTTTTTAAACTTGTTGAAACAAGGTCAAGTAATTATTTTAATATGGTTGCATTAATTGTGTAATCATTTTTGTAGTCACAATTACCTCTAGTTATAATCATAGTCATATTTGTAGTCATAGACTCATAATTATGACTATAGTCGTCAAAGTGACTATGACTCAAATCCACTTACAACTACATGACTATTTTGGGCAATAATTGCAACATGTCCTAATCGTAAAAACCACATTTTGGCATAGTGGATGTATTAGTTCTTGATGTCATCCCAAGTGGTTTGACATTCAGTAGTCCATTCGATCACCTTAGTTTCTTTGAGTAACTTGGTGATTGGTGCCATAACATAAGCAAGTTTTTTGATGAAACATCTAAAATAATGTCATTCCATTGAAGACTTGAATCTCTTGAGGTGTTTTGGGTATTTGCATTTTGAATAAAGCCTCTATTTTTTTAGGATCAGGTGTCTTTCCTTCTTTGGAGACTATAAATCTTAAAATAGTTCCAGAACATACCATAAATGCACATTTTTCTACATTCAAAGTAATGCCATACTTTCTGCATTTTAGAAAACATTTAAAAAGTTTTTCTAATTGAATAGACAGATCACTAAAAACTATAAAATCATTGAAAAAAAATTTCATGAATACATCAATGTATTCACGAAAAACTTTGGTGACTACCCTTTGATAGGTGGGTGGTTCGTTTTTGACCCCAAAAGGCATTATAGCCCATACAAAAGCCCTCCAATTAGTTACAAAGGTGGTTTTGTACTAGTCCTCTAGTGCTATGGAAATTTTATGGTATCCAAAAAAACCATTTAAAAATGTATAAACCTCATGTTTAACTACAATGTTAATAACCTCATTAGTAAAAGGTAATGGGTATGGATCTTTCTTAATAGTAGCATTAAGCTTTTTAAAGTCCACACAACTTCTCAGTTTCCTGTTTTTCTTAGGCATTACAACTATAGGTGATAACCAAGTAACCTCTTCAACAAGCTTAATAAAACCTACAATAAACAATTTGTCATGACAATAACTGCATAGTTAGGATTCAACTAGTACTTTGTTTAATGAGTAGGTGGTATTGATGTATCCAACTCAATCTAATGTTGAGCTATTTTAGGTGGTATGCCCTTCAAGTCCTTGTAAGTCCATGCAAATATGTCTTTGAACTCCTTTAGCAATTCAATTAGTTGATAACTAACAATAGGTTCCAAATTAACATTGATTTTAACTTGTTGTAAGCTTTCTTTAGAACCTAGGATGATATTTATCAATTGTTTTTTTTCAGTGATAGTCCATCTTACAATGCGAAGATTTTTAACTTTTATTTGAGCAAAAATCCCTCAATCTCCATTTCTCTTACTTTAGGTTGGAAGAAAGTCTATGGTAAATGTTGTTTGAAAGTATTAAGGGGTATAGTTATTTGAACAAGTAATACAGATACCAGTTCGACATGTATATCAAACAAAACAAGTTATACAAATATAGGTTCAACATGTACATATACTTGTTCAACTAGGCTCAAACCTATTGATGTAATCAAATTAACATGTTGCTCTAACCTAACAAATATAAGGACAACTATATTTTCTAGATGTTTAGTTGGTGTTCCAAGTTTCTTAATAATAAGTATAGTTCTGACTATACTTGTATAATGATAATATTCCCCCAATTATGAAACATTTTAACATCCTTTAACCAAGGATAGCTTAATAACATAGAGTAGCTAGAATTTAACACATTATTTTGTATCACAATAGAAGTTATTGCATAAGGAATTCCATGGACAAGAATCTTAAGATTTTTTATCAGACCTAAAGGTTTGGCAATGGTTTGATCAACCATGCATAGGTTGTAAGATGCGAGTTTTGGTTTTGATAAACCTAACTACACTCTTAGTTTTCCCATAATGATATTAACTTTAGAACCACCATCTAGAAGTACATCTTCAATAAAATTCTTCCCTACTTGAACATCTATCATTGCCATTTGATGATCAATGGCAACTAAAGCAACTGTTGGTTCTAGTAAAGTAGGTTTGGATGGTACCGGATTAAAAATGTAGTGTTTGATATTAAGGATCATTCGCAACAATTGACCAAAGTTCAATGTATGTTTGGTCTCCAAAACTTGCTTACTAATATCCTTTAAAATTTGTTCTAAAATTTTCTTTATTGTAACGTGTTTTAAAATCATAGGTTGTTAGTTTACATCATTAGTTCGATTATTTTCAGCCAGTTGAATTGTAGTATAATTATTTGGCAATCCAACCCAATTATTGTAATGATTCCTCATTGATGATAACAGGTTGTTTATCAGTCCCACCATGTTGTAGTTGTTTAACAATTTCAATAAATGAATCCGATAGACAGTTTTCTTATTGCTAATCTTTGGCTCCTTTGGCTTTAATTAGTTCGCTTTTTTTAAACACTTGTTGTTATGGTTGTTGACTACAAGTAGTAACAATAGCTACCACATTGATAGTTTTAGGTGGTTTAGGTTTGTTGTAACACTAGGACTAACAAGTTTAGTTCTAAACATGTTTTGTATGAAACTATATTTCTAGGACATTTTCTAGATCTATGTTTTACAATAGAATAAATTATACAAGGATTAACATATAAGTATTCTACTTGATTTGGTAGGTTAGGTTTTAGTTTATGCTATAGGTTTTGTAAACTTAACTATGGTGGTTGGTACAACTAGTATCTCTTTTTTCCTGTTATGATAGGTCTTTAATGTATGACCTATTTCACCACAATTGGTATAGATTAGTGTTAATTTGGCTATAAAACATGTATTACAACTTTAACTACTATATTGGCCTTTGGTGTGGTTAGCAGAACATTATAATTAAAATTAACAAGTCCACTTTCCTCACATACTACAACAACTTCCTTGTGCTCAATCAAGGTATTTCTTTTCACACCTGCAATTGTTAATTTTAAGTAAGGTAATAAACCTGCCTTGAAAATAATGGTGAGAAAAACATTTGTTGTTCTAACCTATAGACAATTTGTTAATTTCAACAAACATTCATAATAAACTTCAACATGTTTGGCAATTTGTTGTTGTATATTTTGCAATCACATGTAGACTTCCTCATCGTTCTTTACATTTTTTAATCATTTGCAAAATGCTTATTCCAACTTTTCAAAAGTGCAATTTGGATGGTTTTGAACCTAGTTTTCTCCCCATTCAGAAATACTATCCCTCAAAGTAAAACCAAACAGGTTAATGATGTCAACTTCCATTGTTTCACCATTAGCTTTAGTGGCCTTTTTGAACACTCTGATGTGAGCATTAGGATTAGTTTTTTTGACATAACTTGGATATTATAACTTCTTGTATGGCAGTTTGGTTGCTAGTTCGGTACAGATTGTAGAATAGGTGGTTACTACCATGGTGGTATAAACATGCACGAGTTAGGTGCTGGCCATCCATAAATTCCAACAAATGGATTGGGTGGTGGTCCTCTAGGCAAATCTCCTATGGGTGAACTTCTTTTAGGTGAGTCTCCGTGTTGTTTTCCATCTAGTGGTTGGTGAGTAAAACCTTTCAGTACATAAGTTAGTAAATCGGTAGTAACCTATACAATGGTTGGAACTGGTGCAATAACAGGTTGCTGAACAATTTGTTTATCCCTATTGGTCACTAGTTGAACCACTATACGAAATTAATTTCCAACAAAATGTGATGTATATATTGGTGGTACAACATGTTGTTTGGATACTATGTACAAATTCCTAGGTACATAACCTTTATAATTCCTAAAGATTGAGGAATTAAGTCTTTTTGTTCTAGTTGGATATGTTGGATACAAATTAAGATCTAAAGGCGCAAAAAAGGGTATGACATTATACCACATTGGGTATGTTGAAAGGAGTAACATACTAGTTTTGCTTAGTATAATTGGTGTAACATGTTGTAACCAAGTTGTTTAATAATTAACAAGTACTGTTGTATGACCTATACTAGGGTTCATGGCTTGAATTCCTAATACAAACACATTGAATACAACTATTGTAGTGGTTGGAAAAACATGTTGATGAACATTCATCACCTCCTCCCTTAATAAATGGACAACGGTTGAACAGATGTCCCACTTGTTGACAATATGAACATGTTGATGTTCTAGCACCTTGATTTCCTTTCGAAACCGATCCATGATGTGGAACTTGTGATCTTTCACTTGGAATATGTACGAATCTAACAAGCTAAGTGCTTTGTTGATATATATGTAATTCCTTGTCGAATAATTATAGGTGTTGTTTAAGGTTCAATAAGTTTTAAAAGTGGTATAAACACCAATTAATTTGACAATATTCGGTCAGTGTGACAAAACTATTCCAACTTGTTGAGTAGGTGAAGTCATTCCATCTCTAAATTAATGGGTACCAAATTGATATTGGTGTTTGGTGGGTGGTTTTGAAAACCAATAGATGTTGCAATTGGTGTAAATGCATTGGTTTTAGATAAATTGTAACATGGGGTTGTAGATTGCCATGGTTGTTGTACGGAGATAATTTCATCAAACAATTGAACAAGTTCATGATTATCATCATGATAAACACTCACTACCCGTGGTTGGGTTATTGTTCGTGGTGTTTCTTGATGAATGGTTGAAAGTGTTGTTGGGTTTCTTTTCATAACCGGTTTTGTTACATTTTGATGTTGTTCATTGACTTCTTCCTTTTGTGTTGCATTTGTGTTTGGCATATTCATAGGTTGATTTCCCAAAGGTTGCGCTTGTTGTTCATCTTGTTGTTGTGTAGGTTTTGGAACATGTTGATGTGTGACTTATTCTAGTTGTTTTCTAAGACTTTTAGTGACCACTCTTGACATCTTCTAAAATCAATAGGTTCTAAAAAAGCCTTTGCATTATTTGTGAACATAAATCTTTAGAATGACCCTTCCAATAGTTAGGAGTTTATAGAAAACTTCTTTTACAAATTGGGCGCTTGTTTTATTTCAAAAACTTTACATCAACCTCACCTTATTCCTAATGTTTTAAAACAAAATCAAGAAACAACTTGAATCCTAAGATTACACAAAAACAAGCAAAACATGAAACAAATCAAAATTTCAAGCATGATTATTTTTCAAACTTAATATAATAAAACTATTAAATCAAACTAGAAATTATAAGTGTGATTGCTTTTGAATTTGATCTACTACGTGGTTGCCAAATGTTAACATGTTTTTCTATTCCCATTAAGGTTTTCAACTTTTGGTTTTTTCAACAATAGATTCTTAAAACAATAATAGGTACATGCAAACTGTAACAAAACTAAAACTAACCACAAGTCCTAAATTAACATGTACACAAATTACCCAAAGCTTGAAGAAAGTTGGCTGAAAAGAAAATGCTTCATGTTCCAAAGTCAAAAGAATGAAACACAAAATCAAAATGAAATAAAAAGTCCTCCCCCTATTAAATAGGTTTGTCTTCCTAGTCTTATAATAGTTATTTCAAAAATGAAAATAGTCGTAACTGACTATTAAAATAATCATTAACTAGTACCTAAACTAACAATCCAAAATTTCAACAAACTACACCTTATTTTACTACCTATTCAACTATCTATTCTACAAACTACCAGTTGATTAACATGTTTACTAACCTAGTATAATATTACCTATAAAGTTCAATAACTAGTTAGGTTAATGCCACATGTTAGGTTAAATAATAGATTAGATCACTTGTTAAATTAAACAACCTACCTAAATCTATAACCTATTAGATCACCTATTATTAAATTTGGGTAACATATGTTAACAAATAGGAGATCTACTCAAGTGCAAACATAAATCTTTATTAAAAGGAAACTACAACATAATGCTCACAACACAAAACACAACATCAAGAACTCTCCAAGGTTCTTGTCACAAGAA
>Ga0116227_10003170_pt1 | contig 36794 bp, 25 predicted proteins | sample S1TSphgellanicum_FD_89693 | JGI IMG/M metagenome (GOLD analysis project Ga0116227, IMG submission 89693) | Host-associated microbial communities from peat moss isolated from Minnesota, USA - S1T2_Fb - Sphagnum magellanicum MG | ecosystem: Host-associated > Plants > Peat moss > Unclassified...
CAGGTGACCACTTGTAAACACCCACCAAAGACGCCCACCATCTAATGATAATTAATGTTGGGGTACATTCCCAATGGAACTCCTTAAAGAATTTAAAAAAAAAACCTTTTTTGATTTCTTTTTTTTTTTTTTTCTTTTTTTAAAATTTTGATGCACACAACCATATTGGAGATTGAAAAGTACCTATGTTACGTGTTAAGTTTTATTGCACAAAGGAGGAATGGTGGCAACAAGTGGTTGTTACTTATAAAAGCATTGGGAGGTATCAAACATCCACATTGAAGGTGCAACCAATAATTTTGTATTGTGATTCATACATTCATACCCATAGTGGGCATGTATATAGTTAGTTGGCTAGTAATAAAATCATTTTCTATTGGGCAAAGAATCTTAATATCATAATAACTTAACAACCTATTAGTACATACTCACGTTCATTAAAAAAATTTCATTCTTCTCAATTGGCCATGCCTTTTTTTAGTTGTGCATTGTACCATGTATCAAGCTTTCACTTTCAAAGCTCTCATTCTTTTTGTGCTCTAGGAAGCTCGTGCTCAAAGTTTTTTTTTAAAAAATTCTTAATAGGTGTTTTGCATTTTTGCATTCTACCAAGCTTTCATGCTTGAAGCTCATGCTTGTAATTTTGTAAGGTTTTTTATTTTCGTGTTTTCTGGAAGTTCATGCTTAAATTTTTGTCTCATTATTCTAAATTGACACTTTGCATTTTGCACTCTACCAAGTTTCCATGCTCAAAGCTCTCATTCATTTTTCTTTTGCATTCTATGTTTACACACATTATGCAGCTTTTGTGATCAAAGTTTTCTTACATTTTCACTACATTCACATTTTGTGTTTTAATTAGTATTTGTTCTTGTTCTTTTTTCTTTAGCCCTAACAATTTGCTCTTTGTGTGTTGTGTATAAGTCTCCTCCACAACTTTCAACATTTTTCATCAACTTGAACCAAGTACCATAGCTCAAAAAAATTCAAACTTTTCTTTGTGTTGTTGTTCCCTTTTTTTTTTCCCTCCTCTTGAATGCTACTTATTATAAAATGTTTGCTTCTTTCTTGGAATGATTGAATAAGCTGCTTGAACATATGTGTTATGTTGTTGTAGGTTAAAACATTTTCACAAATCAACAAAATGACACTATTAACTTAACCTTTCGCATATTAGTATTGGTTCATTTGTTACAAGAATACAACATTTGCAACAATTCTTTTAGCTTTCAACATTTTGGATGTGAAGACGCTAACAATATCTAAATTTACCATGGATTCAAGGTTTATTCTTCCTTTTGCTACAATGCAAGCAAATTATTTTTAAAATTTTCTTTAAGTTTTTTATGATTATCTATGAAATATTGGGTGAAGCCTAGGAGCACAACTTGGTTTTCAAATTTCTTCATAATGGAATTTGATGAAAAGAGATGAGTGGAGAACTTTTGTATAATCAAACATAATTTGTTCAATATTGCAAATCATTTAAGACCATTAATAATAAAAACAAGATAAAAAGTATAGGAAATATATTCCAATAGAAATCCAAGTTTGTTGTGCAATTTACAAGTTGGCACATGGCTCTAACTTTTTGACCTATAGTGAATTGTTTGCAATTGGAAAGTCCAATATGTCCCTTGCATCATGTGAATTTGTCTTTGTTGTTAATGAAACATATCAAGATTTGATTACTTGGCCCAAGGGAAGAGTTAAGGCAATTGCCATGGAGGAGTTTAGATTATGATGTGGTTTTCCTTCTATGCAAGGATAAATAGATGGTATGCACATCTCTATTTTGAAACCTCAAGATGCATATGTCAAAGACTATTATTACAACAAAATGGGTGGGTATAATATTGTGTCTCCAATAGTTGTGGATTGTAACAAAAAGTTCATTAAGTTGTTTGTGATTTTTATTTCCATGTAGTGTTAATGATTCCTAAGTTTTGCACAAGTATAGTTTGTGCAAGAAAGCACAATACAATGGGTTTTTTAACATCAAAAAAGTTCACAAAGTGAGTTTCCTGCATATATTTTGGATGAAAAAAGCTACCTTTTGATTTTTTGAATGATGACCCCCTTCAAAGAAAAGAGAGATCATCCAATCCTTGAATTATTGTTCAACAGAAAACACAAAAAACATTACTACAAAATGTGGGTGTAGTTCATTAGTCTTAGTTTAGTGGACTAATGAATTCACTCAAAATCAAATGCAAGCATTTGGTGTGCAAGGACACATTATTTTAGTAGTGAGAGGTCGTTTTGTCATTGAAAATGTATTTAGTATTCTAAAAAAAACCTTTCATGAGTTGCTAACCAAGTTTGATTTAAACATTTCATTTTTGCAAATGTTTCCACTTGTTAGATTTAACACAATCCGCTACATTTTGAAAATTAATATAGTATATAAAGATTATTGAAGATTATCAAATTGGACAATGTGGATGTCCAATTAAATCCACAAGCTATCAACATTGGAAACACGGTGCATAAAGTTGGCAATGAAAAAGGAACTTCCACACAATAAAAGGGTAAAAGAGATTTTAAAACAAATGTGTAGGGAATTGAATTTACCTTTGGTAACCAAAAAAAAAAATTCAATTCATACATTTGAGTAATGCTTCTAAACTTTTCTCCTACATCAAAATTTGATTCAACAATTGTCAATTATTAGATAGCCTTACTAGAGGAAGGTAATTATTGTTGCCATCAAAGTTTCCCTTATCTCTTATAATCAAACTACTCATCACTTATGTTAGACCTATTATATTGAACCAACCAAAATCCTTTGGGTGCCATTGATTTTTTTGTCTTTGCTTTTGAAATAATCTAGTTGTTTATATATTAGTTTCATAAGTTTTCACATTCTTGTCTTCCAAAATCAAACTAATTTCATGAATTTGATTAATTTAATCAACTAACATTTGACTTCCCTTCTGCAACACTTCTACAAGGTTGTTATGTGGAGATGAATACTTTCATTTGACATGTGTGTTTCCTATGGCTCTTGATCCTCCACCCCCTACACCTCAATATTCTATTCATTAACTATGGTGTTGCATGCATACGAATGTTAATTGGAAGTACCATTGGAGTGAAACAAGGAGCTTTAATTATTGACTCAGTGAGTGTTCATGGCCATGGAACCATTGTCATCTAAAGAATTTGATCACTTGCAACATAATTTTGAAACAACAAGTCATCGTCAACATCTAATGGATATGTTCCAAGTCCACAATTATGATATGCTTCTGATTTGTAACTATGATTTGCTCGTGGTCCATTTGTGTAGTTGATTCCTTTTACATGTTTATTTAAACTAGTCAAATTTATCATGTCCTCTTTATGTTTCATGAGGTCACTAAGGAGATCATGAACATTAGACATATTGAAAATTGGTCATCACATATGTTCATGCTAAAAAATTGAAGGAGGTGCAATGTAACCTTGTCTTGTTGGCCCATCTATTAATATTTTTCATTGTGTCATGTTTTTGACATATAATCAAAAACATTCTTGAAATTTCCGACAACTAATTTCCATTTTTCTTTACACACCAAGCAATTTCTCATGTGTTAGAGCAATTTTGTAACATTACATTTGCAAATATTTTCTTCCATTTCATCACAATAATTTCAAAGTGATCTCATGGGTCAATATTGTTAAGTATAGCAACATGTTCATCGTTCTTAGCCTTGATTAAGGTGATGGTCTTTCCATGCTCCCAATTCAACTACCTTGGCTTCCTTGCATGCACTTCAACAATTGAGTACAAGTTTTGGATCATGGGCTTCTTCTTTGGTTTGTTGCATTTCTTCATGGAAGAATCTTTGTTGACATTGGTTTGCAAATATGCATTAACATCTTCTTGATTTCTATGTTTGGTTTTTATGCCAAATACTCCAAATCAAACAAGTTTTGTATGGTTGTTTTGCAAGTTTTAAAGTTTTAATTTCAAGAAAGATTGAAGACAATAAACATATCTTCTTCATCGAGTGGTTCAATGCAATTGTCAAAGTTCAATGATGTTGCCCTAAACAAATCCATGATGCAATTCCAAGCTTCTTCATTGTTGAAGATGAAGATTGGTGACAACAATAGGTGGCATGTGCAATGTTAATGCAAAGTTTCTTTGTTGTTGAGAAAAAGGTTGGTGATGGTGGCATGCATGATTATTATTGTTGCAAGGAATAGATAACATGGTTCTTATAACATCAACTTATAAAGATTTTTTAGGACCTTTTACATAACATTGGACTATTTCTTGTAAATTTGTAATATCATTATTTCTTGTAAAATCATTAGATTTTTGTCAACAATCATTTACCTTAAACATTCCATTAACATCATGTGGCAACAAGCCATACACATAGGATTTTGTATTAATTAACAATCCATATGTGAATGGTGTGTTATTCGTGGGGTTTGCAACATAGAGTTACCATTGAATTCCCTCTAGATATAAAGATTGTTTAAGCTTGATATGTAACGCAATACATATGGATAATTATATTAAAGATAAAACCAATATGTTATTGGATTATGAAATATTGAGGTTGATACCATGGCCAAACTTATATATATTTATAAATAAAGTGATACTTATTTACCAAAAGAACTTATCACGTAAAGGATAGGTTAACAAAATAAATTATGTAAACTCAGTTGAGGTTCATCCACAACTAAATCATAATAGGCTTCCAATGACCACAGTGCACTTGTGGCTACGGGTTCATTTGAGAATGAGGCGGGTATTAGAAATTCCACCAAACCTGTGCTAGGCAGGTATCGGGATGAGTATCAAAGTTGATAATCATGGTTGTCAAGAAAAAAAAATCACATACCCAATTTTGAAATATGATTATGATCATCAAAAAAGAAAACACCCAATTATTATATATAACCACGGTTCTGAGGTTCTTAAATCAATTAACCACCTAAAAAATTGTCAAGTCTTTGGTGGTTCTTTCATAAAACCTACTGATTCTTTGAAGCTATATTTATATTTATATTTATTTATTTTTTTTAAATTTCCCAAATACTTGGACCCAACAAGTATTTACGAAAACAACGGGCGTGTCACATTGTGGCCTTGCCATTTACATTAAAAAAGTATTTTAAGGCAAAAGAAGAATTATGGAAAGTCAAATATTTCACCATGCGAAAATATAATCTTTAAAAAAAAAATCCTCTAAAAGAAACCAAAATCCTTCCAAGATATTATAATAACTCTATTATAACTAATCTCAAGTTTCAACACAAGCCAAAATATATCATATTTCAAAAATCATCCTATAAATATAGTTCCACTACTTGGGGGCCAAACTCGATTAAGCTACTATACTCTATAATGAATCTAAATACAATAATATCCTTGCCTTGGTGGTAGGCAAGGCCAATAAAAATACCCGCCCCCGCACTGGTTCACTTGGCCTGAGTAACAACTGTTGGTATTGACACTGGACATATATTGGTATGTAATAGAGTTATCCGTAAAGTCACCCTCTATTTCACCCCCTATCTCATTGGCTTTTACCCCTTATCCCCCTCTTTCAGTGGTATCCGCAAAGTAAGGAAATTTTTATTAAATCCGGGTATGAAATGCTGAAACTCAGCATTTAATGCACAAGGCTCGAGAGTAATTCTAGTAGTTGTGCTGGTAGGAGCAGTGAAAATATATGTAGCAGCAGTGGAGGCGCTCAGGAAAAAGGAAAAAATTAGGATGAAACTCAGTTTACCACCAAAAGTGGTGGAAAAGCTAGTTTGGGTCCCAGTTATTTCCTTTTGTAAGAAAATTTCATTCCCAGTTATGGATTTGATGCCCTATTATGCCCCAAACTGGCCGTTCTCGCTCATCGCCTGACTTTGCAGATAACTCTATTATTTACCAAGGTTCCAGCTTGGTACCCACCCCAAGACTAATAATTCTTAATTACCTGGGCAATTTAATGAAGAATAAGAGAGTTTAACGGTTCACATAATCCAAGTGGGTTACTAGAGTTAGACTCCTTAATTAAAAGCTCATTTGGAAATGATTGATTCCCATTACTTTTAACTTAATTGTGTTCTAATGAATCATGTGCTTTCCTTTAAGCAATGTTGAACCAATTATTGACCTATATCAATTAACCATGGTAACTACAGGTGGTTTAGGGTTTAGGGTTTAAACCTGCACTAAAAATGGCTAATCCAGAAAGAATTAATTAAAAAAGACTGCCATAATTCCATTACTACTAATCATGGTAATAACTTTTTATGTCCTTACTAGAAGCCAGTATGTCTGTCTTTAACTTGGCTTCATTGTTCATTTCATCCTCTCTCTCTCATCTACAACTTTGTTTCCATTCTCTACCTTCATCTCTAAAAGGATGCCAAAGTCATTGGGTTCTCCCACCTTTGCTTGGACAACCTAAACCAATTGAGAGGTGGTGGGATAATTCCAGCATTTGGGTTGTGGGATAAGTAGGGTTTTTTAGGGTTACCAGTTTAGGGTTATAACCCTAGATGGTTTTCAATAGTTTATCATTATTTATGTCAATTTTGAAATTTTATTATATTTTATTATATAACCTGGACATTTTCATGTCCACATAGATGGCTAAGGGAAAAATAGTTAATTTACTAGATAACATGGGACATGAAAAGGCACATTAACATGTGTCTTTTCATGTCATGTATGTGGGTAGGGAAAAGGAGTGAGATATTTATTAGGAAAAGAAATGTTTTTTTTTTAATAACATAATAACAACATTACATACAAAATTGATCTTGCACATTCAAGCTTGTTGTAGTACCTTGAAAATTTCTTTCTTTCTTTCTTTCTTTTTTCAATTTGGTAGTTCAATAAAAATTTCTTAACTTTTTACAATTGAGGTGGGAAAAAAATGTCAAGTAATTTTGCACTACTTAACCACATTGCACCACCAAGCTTTAGGGTAGACATTCAATAGTAATGTCAAACAAATTTCTAGAACTTTCAAATACCCTAGTACCTTGGCCAATTTGACATTAATTATATTATCTTTAGAAATGTCAAAATTTTCAAAAATTATTTCTTCTAAATCAAAAAATATTGTGAAGGATAATAGTGATTATTTACGAATATTCCATTTGTTGAAATGATTTTTTTTAATGAATTAATTATTCATTCGATGGACATGTGCTGAAATGGCCAAGGTATGAAAGTACTTGTTGTAAGCAATGTTGGGTGGTTTTTTGATTTTGGATCAAACCCCACCAAAAGTTAGATAGGGCATATAGGCATATAATAGTTGGAGGCCTAAATTTGAAGATTTGCCCTTTGGTCTACCCCAACACATAAGTTGGCCAAAATTATTTGCCAAAAAACCCAATTCATTACCTTTTGAAAACCACTAGGCTTCCTCTAGGGTTTAGGATTTTGTTTATTGGCCATGCCTTGTAAGGCAAGTATATTGTGTTGATAATCATTATAGAGTATAGTAGCTTCAAGAGATTTTGCCCCCTATCAACTAAGAGAGATGATTCATCCTAATTTGGTTGTAAAACGGGATGATTCATCCTAATTTGGTTGTAAACGGGATGATTCATCCTAATTTGGTTGTAAAACGGGATGATTCATCCTAGTTTTGTTGTAAAAAATTCACATTCATCTTTTGACATTTTATTTTCTTTGCCACCTCTTCAAATGTGCACCTAGCCCAACGGACTTTGTCACCAATCCATAACCACAAAACTAAATATGAAAATACTTTCTCCAAAAATGGTTATGGCACCCATCATATGCAAAAAATTATGTAATTCTTTCAAAATGTGATCATGTTATTGAAAACATCCAAATACACATGCCATAACAAGTTTTTTTTTTTTTTTGTTTTAAAATTTTACTCAAATGTGAAAATAAATATGAAAAGAAATTATTTGGTCACTTTTTTTGGGGAGAAAAAAATCATTAGATTTTCAAAAAATTAAAAATCATGTTGTGACATTTCCCTATTGGTTTTGGTTTGTTAAAGAATTTAAATGTTTAAATAGGTTCCTAGAACATGTCATCATTCAATGTGAGATCCCTTTTGGGTTCCTCAAAACTAATGTGATGTAAAAAAATGAAAAATAAAATGAAAAAATGATTTTTTTTCCTCCAACAACATGATGTACATTATATATATATATGACCAATTTATCATAAATATCAATTTTTGATATTAAATTAATGGCATGGCCATTGTGTATAGCACACCTTGTTTTGCTTTCAAACATGATGGAACAAATAGGAGCAACATGGCATGTCATTACACCTTTTCCCATTTGGATTTTTTGCTTGAATGTTCCTTCAAATGTTGTGACTACCTTAACCTCTACAAACCTATGGCTTCTATAATTAGCAATGACCTAGACAAAGGTGAGCTTTAAGTTTTTCACCCTTGCAATTTTGTTTTAACTTTTGCATTTATGTGTCTCTCTCATGACATTTTTAATCTTGGTTTTGGATGATCTTTTCTTTTTTTTTTCTTGTCACCAATTTCAAATTTTGCATGTAGTTGATGCAAGTCATGTTTGTGTTCCCTTGTTTTTAATGCTTGGCTTGTGTTATCACCAATATCTAATTAAGCTAGTTGCAAACAAAATTTGAAATCATCATCTTTTTAATTTGGCTAACGTTTTTTCACCAATTTGTTTGATATCATGGTGGAGCTTGCATGCTCCTTATGCTCCTCATTCAACCTTGTTATCATCCCTTTCACAATTTTTTACTATTAAATGACCAAACTCTTGTTAATATTATCTTATCTTCTTTTTTTTCAATTTTACAACCACTCATGGAATCTTCAACTCCAAATGTTAATATGCAACCAAAACAAAACCTAATGAGATAGGCGGTGTCCCAATGGCCTTGGCAAGATATGGTAGCAAAAACATTGTGAATGTTTAAAGTGCAAAGCAAGACCATCCCCTTTAACATTGTTGGTGACAAAAGTAACAAGGCATACACATTTGCAAACCTTAAGGAAGCAAGGGAAGGCTTGGAAAGTTTACAACATGAATTCACCCACATGGGCAAATCGGGAACTTATCATTACTACATACTAAGGACTTCACCCTAGTCTTTTTTAAATGACTTTAGTCACATTTTCAGTCATGATGGACAATGGACAATTTGGCCTCAATCAAAATAGACTAATTGTTTATGACAAAAATATGACTAAATCCATGTTGATTGAGATGACTAAAGTGTTACTTAAAATGGCAAGACTATATTCTTTTTAACATTGAAATAATTTTACTATATCAATAATTGACCTTTTAATATTAATTACTACACATGGAAAAGTATGATTTAACCACATGGCCTACCTACCTACATACCTACCTAGTTACCCTACATGTACTACTCGTGCATGTTTTATTTTGTTGTTTATTTATTTTCCACATTATCATGATTTCTTTTAGTCATGTGAACAATGATCATAAAATGTCCGAAATGAGGTTTGAATTAATGTTGGGTGGTTTTTTTACTTTTTAAAGAACCTTTAGGGTTGGTTGTTAAAAAATTCTGCTATAACCTTCAAACATAGTTATCGAATTTTTAAAAAAATACAAGAACGTTGAGTTAAAATTAATGTTCCTTTCCCCAAACATGAATGGTTATTGGGTATTCGAAGGTTTAAGTGTTCTGATAATGGGCTAATCTAATTAGCAATTAAGGTTTCAAGTTATTAATTAAATTATCAAAACAAAAAAATGGTCATTGCAATTACAAGGTCAAGTACATGTTTCGAAAAATTGTAAATGTTTCAATTTGAAATCATCAAACTATAAGTCTATTGATGTGAAAATCTAACTTGCAACAATTACAAGTTTACTCACTATTCACATATGCAACATGCTTTTTCAAAATTGAGCTTTTGGGCACATTTGACATTGAAAAACTCGAAGGGGCTCACATGTCCAACAAATCTCACATAAAAAATACATCAAACAAATTGTCACTTCAAATGAACCAACATATGACCTCAATATGCTAAGGATACACACAAGACCAAAAGGTAGTATTTATGACCACATAAATGATTACATCTATAGTCATTTATGCCATTTATGAATATACAATACAAGATGATTATGTAATCCAAAAGATCAAATTATATTTGCCACTAATTCTATTGATGGCATTAGTCGTTGTTAACGTGTTTTTTCTATATTCCCATCAAGTTTATTGAATTTTCCTAATTGTAACAAGTTTAAGAAAAAAATTACATTCAAAGAAAAAATCTAAAAAACCTATATATAATTCTAAGAAAGTGTATTCATGTTGTTAAACTTATAAGAATTAAAAAATAAATAAAATCCAATGTATATTTGCATTCCTCTCTTCCTACTTATACACAAACTAAATCAAAATAATTTAAAAATCTACCTATTATACCTACCTATTCATTTGACTACTTGTTTTGTCAACCACTAGTTTTATAGAGTATTAGTTGACTAATTACTTGCTCAACTTCTCTTAACATGCAATTTATCATGTAATATTACATAATAACGTGATTTAATTCATATCATGGTTGTTTATAAACCACCTATTTATTTATTTTCCATTTTTACATTGGAAGAAATGACAAAAAGTATTCTTTTGAATTACCCAACCACAATAATTGGAGATTTTAACATAGATGCGATGATTGAAACATCACAATCAAATGCATTACAAAATTTCAAACTTACCTTTAAAAAAATCACAGCTATTTATAACACACAAATATATCATATATGGACTAATGCACATACACAACAATGCCATTCCACAATAACATAAGCTTATTGGACAAATCACAAACCAATACATTTTGCATTCAAATTACCAAATTATGTTCCTCAATTTACTTTAGAATAAAACTCAACATTCATATTTGAATTTTAATAAATTGACATGACAAATTAACATACATGTTTACTACTCGATTACACATGTTCATGACTTGATTTGATTTGTTCATTACATATTCACAATTATATCTATAGAAGGAATTATATTGGGAATTGGGGGGGTGGGAGTAAAGGACAACCACTAATGTTAATTAAATTTCATATATGAATCAAATTTTTATAAATGTTCAACATATTAGATTTCAATAAATTTTAAACCATTACACCTTTCATAATTTTATAAATATGAAATTTTTATTTCTCAAAATCCTAATTGGACAAACCTTTATAGATATTAAATTAGCATTTATGTAAACATTAATAGGTTACACCTTTATATGTGTTAACTTAATTATTTTGTAAATACAATTTGATTATAATAATTATAATTTCATAAATGTTAATCGAATACATTTATTGTTAGAGGTGGTAAACACTTCATTAAATTTGAAATTCCATTCCAAATTATTTATACTACCCAAAATGCCATGAAATAACAACCTTGTTTTTAAAAGCCCCAAAAAGAAAAAAACCTAAATACACACTTCCAATTTTCAACCTTACAAGACATTCTATGTCTCCAATAAAAAAAACCCATGACAAAACACTTTACTCCAATTCATTATAATTTATTGTAATACATTATTTTTATCTCGTTTCTAATCATTCAAATTCACAAGGTATCAATGGCCAAGGCTCATGTGCACACGGCAACTTGTTAGAAAACTAAATACATGATTTGGGTTTACAATGCTTGCACCCAAGAGTTGACAACAAGTTTGGGTCACAATGCTTGCACCCAAATTTTTACTATGTGTTTATTGCCTTCAAATGTTGGGAAAGACAAAATTTGTGCGATTTTTTGTTTATGAATCATGTATGTTAGAAAGTTGGATTGATTTGTTAATCATGCAAGAACTATCCCCAAGTTGGGGTTTTTACACATTTGCACCCAAATGATGTGCAAGTTTTTGTTACATTACAATAATGGGAAATGCAAAAAGACCATATGTGTCCACCTTTTTTAGTGTCACAACAAATTTGCATTAGTATTGTAGTCAAGATTCAAGTGGTCATTTTTATATAATAATGAAAACCAAAAATATACATGTGTAACCAATGTTGAAACCAAAAACAACCATGGCTACCCATAAGCTAAGGCTCTACACTAGACCTAGAATAAAAGGCTAACTAAATAGTTGTATGTGGAATTGAAAATTAAAAAATTGGTAGAGAAAAAACTCAGATAAAAGGTTTCAATGTTTTGAGATTTAAAAAAAAAACTAGATCAAAGGTTAACCCTTTCATTTAAAAAAATGCTTAAATTTAATCCAAAGGTTCTTCTCAAAAGCCAACATTGGTTCATAATTCAAACATGGATTTGCTTGTTCTGTTTTACTTTAAAACCATCCTTTTGCACCTTAATAAGAACAATTATTAACAAACATATTTATTTTGGGAATGTCCAAAATTTCATTTTATTTTTGATGACATGCTGATCAAAAATGCCCATCACAATTTTAATTTATTTATTAACTTTCAAGACAACTAATTAATATGAATCACAATATACTACCATGTTTAAACATTTTAGCAAAATCATTTAACACTTTACATTAAATTTCACAATTATGCCCACACATAAATGATTTTTGAATTTCTATGGATGGCCTTTGGATATGTTTTTAAGGCTCTTCACACTTCCATGGTCATATTCTCTCACCATAGTATAAAGGGGGCCCACTTGGGTGGTGATATAGTGGTATCATGAAAGGAACTTCGGCTTTTACCATTATACAACAATGTATGGGAGTGTGTGACATTCTCGAATATAAACTACATTACACATTCACACTTACATTGTGTTAAACAAAAGGTCACTAAAGTAAGTTTATGGAATGAAATTGAACTATAATAATGTAAGTGGTATTTCATTTATGATCATAATTGTGCATTTGATCAACATGGAATTTATCCTTGGTAATGATTTCACACTATGGTAGAAGAGTTGTTGAACAAGAAATGTGGAGATATAAATGCATGATGATATCCATGTCTTATGTCAAATGTTGATCCACCATTTGACATGTAGATTAACCTAAAAAATCTAGATTTTGGCACATCACAATATATATTATTAAAATGTGTTGATAATCGGCAATGCATATGGTTATTGATCATAAAGTATGTGATGGTGGCCATGATTTGTTCAATAGTTATGGTTTCTATTTCATTCTAAATTTTATAAATCAAAGTGCACATTCTCATTGGTCAATATTACAAATGACTTATTTACACCCATAAACAATAAACAATAACAAACATATCTAATGGAGTGTGAGTGTCGTTGGGAAATTCCAAATTACACCAAGATCATGCATTGGAATTTCAAATACATGTTGCAATGTTAGAATGACATGTAAGCATAAGAACCCAATAAAACTTTTACTACAAAAATGTTGTTATGTAAACAATGTGTATATCAATAAAACACAAACATTGGGAATTCATCAACCATATAAGGAAATGCACCAAAAAGAAAGATCTTTTAACCATTATTGCATTGTTCATGGAACTTATTATCTATTTTTGGCAATAGAAATTAATTGTATTTCTTCATCATGTACTTGTTGTGACCAAAAGTAACTACCTTCATCACAAATTTAGAAAAAAAAGTTAGGTATCACATTCACTTGAAGGCTAAACATATTCAACTTATACTTTATTATCAACTCTAGTTGGGATGCTTGTGGTTTTTGTAGGACTAGACAATTTGGAAAATGCACATGCCTACAATGTTTATGAACAAAGCACATATTAGTAAACATGTGAGGTTTTCAATTTTTTAAATAAATTCAATAAAAAAAATAAGGCTACATTTGTATAAAGGGTTTTACATGGTAATTATGTAATTTAAAACTTATTTATGTGAATATATTACACTTATATGTTGGCATTCAATGTTGTGTTTGACTACATTCCTATTCACATTCAATGTTGTGTCGATCCACTTTTTGTTATAATTTATAAGCATATTTTAATGGGTACCCAATAACAACAATCCTAGATGATACCACTATTTTGCACTAAATTCCCATGAGAAGAAATTGTTGCATTTGTGTGCAACTACATTAGTGCGCATGTTCACTTTTGCACACAATTATTTCTATTCATGTTTTAGTTTTTAATATTTTATAGTTTCCTCTCTCCATGTATTCATGAATCATGATCGTGTATTCTTCTTTTGATTAATTTTTTAAATTGTAAACTATAGCATTTAATATTTTCACTTTTTTCTCAATACCCCACATACCTTAAATAAAAGATTTATCATGTGAAAATTGGTAGTATGTGAAGATCTTCCAAATCACAACTTTTTTTTCAAAATCTAAGGAATCATGAACTCCCCATGGGCATGAAAGCTAAGGTGTAGTATGGTATTCAAGCACCAAAATCAAATAAGAATTATGGTGATTATAATTCCTTACATCTTATATATATGAAGAATTCATATATTTGTGAAGGGCTATTGTGATTGTGATGATTTATTTTAATTAAATATACATATGATTACATGATTACTATGGCATAATGGTTAGAAGTTTCAAGTGATAATAATGCTTGGAAATGAAAATTTCAAGATATGAACAACCATTTAATTTCAATCTCCAAGCACCACAAACTTGGTTGGATTTATGGCAATTCATGACATAACAATAAAAACCATAAATTGTGTGTGATACCCAATAATCTAATGCCATTGTTGAACATCATTTCTTTAAAATATGGTTTTATGTCCAACATTCACTATTGTAATATACATATTAACTACTTTGAATAAACTATAACTATGCAATTACAATCCCAAAAGTTGGGATGCGGTTAAAAGGAAAGGGCATGGTTACTTGAAATATGAATGCACTCGAATATATTGATAGTAGTAGATTTGTTAGAAAACACACTTAACATCAACAATATAATTGATAATTAGAGGAATTTTTTAAATACTGAGTAACAATTTAAATATAACTTGGAATTCATGTGATGTTTAATGTGAGTAACTAATGTTAATTACTAAGTTGAATAATCAATTGAATGCTCTATAAGTAATTGGTTATGTTGGCTTGGGTACATATTTAGTTCCCATGGCTATAAACATATAAAAAGACCTTTTTAGTATGTTAGGTAAAATGATTTTGTGAGTTATAATTGATAAATATGTTGACACATTATAAGTTGTTCAAAATCACAAGGCATGGCCCCATGGGTTGCATAAGTGAAGAGCCAAATCTTTTTGTGTTCTTGGTGCAAACCACAATAAGAGGATGACTTGCCACCTTTCAAATAATGTTTAATTGGGTTTGCTTTGGTGATCCTTAAAAGGTTGCCAAGGAAATTATAATTCAAATTTTCTTCTCATCCTAGATTGAACAAGTCATTTTTTAACATTTTGAAAGAGTTATTTGATGAAAATTTTGTCTACTTAGATACACAAGTAAATTCATGTTAATAATTGGAAACATATCAAGGCTATTTGTTCAACTAACAATTGGTTTGTGATTGTTGGTGGATGCATATATAAAGTGAGAAAAACATGGTTCAACAACTCTCCTTGCTTCTTCTTCAAAGTTTCAAACTTTGTTGATTATTGTATCATATATCACTTATTTATGTTTTGGGTACTGTCCTTAATGATAAATGTGAAATAATAGTGACAAATAAAATGTAGTTTAATCTTTAATGCAGAAGTAAATGCATGCCCACTATTGACGCCCAATGGGAAACTAATATTGAAAATCTTTTCAATTGTCCCCCATTTACAATAGTTATACTTGTGTTTTAATTATAACTAGAATTCGTTTGTTTAAACAAAATGGTGTGGCACAATGGTTGGGTATTTTTACTTGGAAGTTGGAGAATATGTTTTTAAACTAGTGTTGTCTAGTTCTTTCTTTTTGAAAGAACCTCCGGTCTCTATTTTGACATGTTTAAAAAAGTTGTGGCTAATTTTTCACATTTCCTATTTTGAAAAAAATTAAAATTAAATTCAAGAACCTTAAAATCAGCTTAAAATCAGCTTAAAATCAAGTTAAAATCAAAAATTGTGAAGGTATCAAATTCTACAACAAGTTTAAAATATAATTTGTGAAGGCAACAAGTTTTACAAGAAACTAAAAACAATTGTGTACTTTAAATGTTCAATTTACTTGTGACTTTTCAAAAATATTCAATGATGTCACCTTAGAAAATTTAACTTGTTTTCAAAGTTTTGATTTAAGTTTCTATTTTAGCAAAAGGCTAGTTCTAACAAAAGGATGTTGGGTTGGGTTTGAGTCATGAGAACCTAAACCCCAAGGTTTAACATTCCAAAAACCAAGAACCTATCAACACTAATTCAAACCCTCTTGTCATATACATGATTTTCATCTAGGTAAGATGAAGGAAAGTGAATAACATTTCCTTGAGAAATGATTGTGTTGTTTTGGGGAGTGTGATTCCTTCAAGCAAATGTGTGGAAAATTGTTGTGTTGGTTTGGGAATGGCCTTTCCTTGAGGCAAATGTGTGGGAAATAGTTGTGTTGATTATAAAATGGTCTTTCCCCAACACAAATGTGTGGGAAATGGTTGTGTTGCCCTTGGGAGTGGCCTAGTTGTGGAATGTTTAAAGTGTATTTGTTGCTCATGGATTTCTTTTTTGAGGAAGTTCAATTTCATTTAAAAATTTGTAGTTTTCACCAACCATCAAATTATGTGAAATGCCTAATTTTTTTGTGAGGTTACAAAATGGATGAAAAGTTGAAACTTAAAGTTGCACGTTGAGTGAAATAATAAGGGAAAACTAGAGTTATTTGATGAATAAAAAGCTAAAGACAAAGGGTGAAAAATGAAAAAATGAGATGCATTCATCCATTGTTCAAATTTCATAAATTCTAAGGCCTTGCAACTTCCTTTACTATTTTTATTTTTTTGTTGTTGAAGTGGAATCAAGACTTTTACGGAAAACATGCTCCCAATTTCTCTTTACCATCATAAACATGATTTGACCAAGTTCGTCCTATTGGGTAACTTGATTAGGAAAGTGGATAGATGAAAAATTGAAGTTGTATGATGGATGAAAATTAATGAAGAAGGGTGAAAAAATGAAGGAATGAAATTTGACACATTCATCCATTGTTCAACTTTAAAATTCTAAGGCCTTGGAACTTCCTTGATGATTTCCTTGTGGAAGTATAGTCACTTGGCCCTTGAGGAGAAGATGATCCGAATTTCTCTTTTCCCTAAAAAAAACTTGGTTAGACCAAAAAGAATTCCCTTGAGCAACTTTACCAAGGAGGTGGATAGATGAAAATTTGAAGTTTTATGATGGATGAAAAGCTATGGGACTTCCAACATGTGGCTCCAACATTTCAATTAGCTTTATTGTATGTTAAATGCTAAGGAAGAGGAACTTAACACTTTATTTTCAAGTATATGGAAAATGATGTTTGTGTTACAACATTTTTTTAGTTTCTAGCTTTGTTTTGTGTGTTGATGCTTGGTTGAACATATGCACATATATCTTTTGATTCAATTATGGGAAGTTCTAGAAATCTTATTCAAATAGTTGGACAAATATATCAAGTTTTTGAGTCTAAATATCCATTTTGGGGGGACAAAGGGGTGTCATTTTTAGTTTTGAATGTAGGTGCTCAATTTGGGGGACTTTAAGGATATTTAAAAACAAAGGATGAGATGACAAAGTAAGCCCAAAACTAAACCCAAAACTTCAAAAAATAACTTTACAAATAACTTTATTATGGATAAAAGTGGATGTTTGGGGATCATTGTTCCATTTCAAATGAATTTTTATGTTGTTTTGCTTACATTGGTTGGTTTTCTTAAACTATGGCTTTTTTACAATAGTTTAAACATTCCAAAAATTACAAATAATAAAATGTATTTTCAAAGTAGAATTGGGTGAAAAGTTCATAAATAAGAAAATCACAATTGAAGTCTCTACTATATACATTGACATGAGTTTTTAATGTGGGTTGGAGCAAGATGAAATGAACTATCCTAACATCATTAATTTTGAAATGACATTAAAAAACAGTTGTAGAACCTTTCCATGTTACATGAAATCATATTGATTTCGAAGAAGTTTACTTATGATTTTTTTTTCAATTGCAATATAATCTCCATTTTACAAATAACTTTTGGTAAACACTTCCTTTTTAAATAACAAATTTTTATTGAAAGTATATAGGCCAATTTTTTTTGCAAGTTTAAAAGATTACAACCCATTCATGGGAAGAGCAAAAACATGAAAACCTTTTTTTTGTTGTTTCGAAAGCTAAGTTACATAGAGCTAAAGCTAAACACTTCCAACAAATTTTCATTAAAAAATTCCAAACGAATCCTCGTTAAAAATAAGAACAAACCATTGTTGGATGTATGTGTGTGTGTGTGGCTTAAAACATACCCTCCATGTAAATGTACATGTATAAAACCTCTCTTTCATGTTTTTGTAAATTGAAGTGTAAATGTTTAACCTTGGATGCATAAGTGTAAAACCATGTAAATCCAGTTCACTTGCATTGCTACACATTACCAATGACAATCAATTGACATAAGGTTAGAATATTGATGTATTTTCATTTGTTCCTTAAGTCTTAATTTGCTTATCTAGGATTTGCAAAAGGTTTATTTGTAAGGTGAATGCTTGATTTACAATTTAAATTTCAAATGTTCATCAATACCCACAAAATAATATGTTAAAATTTTTGGCATCAAAAATCATGTCATCACAAGTTGTGTTTATGAACCATTTCCAATTATATCAATGATGATCTTTTTTTTAAAAATTATGATGTCATGACAATTTTTGAAATTATTTGATCAAATGTGTTATGACAAATTTTGTGTTTGTGTTCACTCATAATATTTGTGTTTTTCACAATTTGTGAGATTATATAGTCAAATTTGTTGAATGAAAATTTTTGAATAAATTGTGTGTTGTTTGATATTCATGTTGCATTTCCCAATTTATGTTTTTGTGTTGTCTAATATTCATCTTGCAAGATATTTTTGAGTTTATTCAATGTGATATGACTTGAATTAAATACAAATTTGTATTGAGAAGACAAAATCATTTAATTTTCACATGTGATAATTGAAAACGAATGATACGAAAAAGCAAATATGACAATGTTCTAGTATGAAATCATATACTAAAACTATCATTCAAAAAAAAGGATGACTCATAAAACCTAAAGTCAACCTCCCTCAACAAGCTCCAATAGATCATCATCACTAGAATTTTAAATAATATAAAACTGTGCAAATATAAACAAATTTAAACTTACACATATGTAAATGTGTCACAAATTCCAATTTTTTTTGATAACCTTGTAAAAAATCAAAAATCAAATAATCGACTTGTAGCAACCTCTTTTAATTTTATTTTTTTCCCCCATGATATTTTTTGTGTATAAAAAAATTAAATTAAAATGTATGCCAATGCTTTATGTCACATATTGCCTTCAAAGTGAGGCATTCCTGAAATAAGCAACCCCCATGGCTTGCCCTTTTGTGAGCACTTATTTCAAGAACACCCCACTCCTTGGGCATTAACTCCTTTCTTTTTCTTTTTCTTTCTTTTTTTCACAATCTCGAATCTCCTGCATTGAATGCTGAGTTTGAGCATTTCATACTGAGATTTAATAAAATGTCCTTACTTTGTGGATACCATTGAAAGAGCGGATAGGGGGTGAAAGGAGGCCCAAAGACAGGGTGAAGACAGGTTACTCTGTGGATAACTGTATTGTTTTGCCCCCATCTCCCCCTCTCTCTCTCTCTCTCACATTTCCTTCCCAGGACTCAAAAAGTTATGACAAGAATACTCATGCTTTTGAAAGGCCTTTGTTTTGGAGTAAAGACTATTTGTGACAATGAAGACAAAGTTGTACATGATAAAGGTATCATGAAACTTAACTTTTACATTCATCATGAGGCCACTCATTGAAGCTAAAAAGACCAACTGCCATTTAGACCTTCCCAAGCAATTGCTTGGTGAAAATGAGGGAAAAATCAAAAGGCAAAAAAAACAAAAAACCCTAAACCCTACCTCCCCATCAGTATATATATATATATATATATATATATATATATATTTTGGGTGAATTTTTTTTCCTATAAATAAATTTAAACCAAAAATTTGGGTCATTCTTAGGGGGATATTTTTCGCCCATTTTTGAAGTAAAAATAATTGAATTAGCCACATCTAGACAAAGACACAAGTTCCTGAAATTGGCGGTTCTCGTGAAAGAATTCGCAAAGAACCAATGGTTCTTTGAGATTTAATTTGTTTTTTTTGAGAACCACGGTTATATATGCAAAAATCCGATTCTTTGAACATTTTGAGAATTATTGAGTAATTGGGTAATTACCCATGTTGATAATCGATGGGTATATGTCCCGCATTCTAAGAACCGTTCCACACTAGTTTTAAAGTTTGAACCTTGAACTTCTAAATTACATTTGAACTTGCTTATTACAAATATGTTCTTCTACTTGCCTAGGTATTGAGAATTTAATTGAATTGAATTTTTTTAAAAGGCATGTTGGGGGGGGGAGAGGGTTTGTGTTTTGTGTGAATATCTCTGAGAAATTTGCGAATTTGATAATCTTTTGTGCTCGTTAAAAGCCCCACCCACAATCAGTGTGTTTTTTTATATTCAATTTTGTGATGTCGTCACATAATTGGCAACCATCCATAGAAGGATTTAGCCAGATTTTGGCTACACAACAAATAGGAAGCTAATTGTTTTTAAAAAAAAAAACCATCCTGCTATTTTTAAGCTACATTTAGGATCACAAAGTCTAAATGTGGTGAACTCTTCCCCCCCACGCCCCCTAATTTTAGAATTAGTTCAAAAGAAATCCATTGAGAGAGGGATATGGGGGCCTAAAGGCCTCCAATGTGTATATAGTTATATTATTTTTAAAAAATAGATAGGGTTTGTGAAATAGGATTGTCTCTAAAGGTGAAAAAAATAAAAATAAAAAGCTTATTTGGCCAATGAGATTGTTCAAATGGTACCCTTGAACCGTTTTGAGGAACTCTCTTTAAGTAAATGGGCTCTACAATGTTGTAATAGGCTTGTTGGCTTTGTGCCTAGATGTGAAGAAAGATTTGTGGCCAATAAGATTGTTCAAATTTGGGGCTTTCAATTTGTTTGAAGAGTTGCCTTGAACTTAAAAAAAGGTTGCATGTCTTTCGAATGTGGCCATCCAAATGACATACAAATTGCAAAGGAGCTTTTTAACAACAATTTTGGAGCCTTTTTTTTTTTCCTCCACGGGCTTCTCTTATTAGGTGGAGGGTTGCCACAAACTGTAAAGCACTGCCTGGATTTTTCCTTTGTATTTTCAGTTCTCTTACCTGCCTGAAGAAACCTGTTTTCAGCAAGTGGGATCTTCTGCACTGGAAGGTACCAGCCAGACTCCACTGGGATCTTCTGACCAGCATAAGGTACCAGCCAGCCTGTCACCATTTTTCTTAAAAGTGAAAAAATCTCAGCTCTGCTTTGTTACGTAGGGAAAGGACCACAGTATAGGCCCTTCCGCGATTTTCGACCTGTTCCCTCGGCCTACCGGCTTCAAGATCTCAAATGATGCCCTTGATGATGGAAGGGCATTACGAGAAGCAGGCTCACACTCACTCAGCTCCCTGCCTCATGTAGGCCATTTCTTAATGCCCTTGACCTAGAGCCTTACCCGACTACACTTGTTGGTACTCTCCGTTCTCTCTCCCTCCATTCATTTGAATCCATTACGATAGCCAATGAAGATGGTTTTGTTTGAGCATTACATAACTTGTATGGAATCCACCGGGGACATGGGTTGTGTAAGTAGTAGACTCTGTTGAAAAGGCTCAAGCTTATGTACTACAAGTGCTCACCCGACAATCATCTTGGCTCTCTCTCTCTCTCTACACTCGTGTTGAAAAGGCTCAAGCTTATGTACTACAATTGCTCACCTGACAATCATCTTGACTCTCTCTCTCTCTCTCTCTCTAAACTCCAAACGGTTCGAGATGTTTAAGTTGTAACCAATTGTGCTTGAGAGGTCTAGCATGGAGTCTGACAAATGTGTCCACAAATTCAACATATTTTCTAACTTCTTGTTGTTGCCCACCGACCCAATTCTAGGCTTGAAAAGCTTGTGTGCTCCCAAACAATATACAAAACACATGGTGTGTTGGGGACTTTCTCTTCTGTTGCATATATTTGGAAGTTAGGTTTAAATAACATAAAAAATTTAGTGTAATTTTTGAGAGTGGGAAAAAAAATAAAAATCCCTCATAATTGTATAGTAAAAAAAACCCCTATCCTAAAGAAATCCTAATTTGTCTTTAAACCATATTAAGCTATTTTTTCTATATTACTTTGGCTACCTAGTAGAAACCTAATATAGAAAACTAAGGTGATATTCAATTTCATTTTTTATAAAAGCAATTAAAATCCCCCCCCCTCCCCCAAAACCACATAGGTACCATATTTTAAGAATTTAAAAATTAAAAAAAAACGGTCCCTATGTGGTTTTTTTGGGGGGAATTTTAATTTCCTTTTTTGAAATAAACTTTTAAAAATTCAATTTTAATTTTAATTTTAATTTCTAAATTGCCCTTAAGAAAACGCCAATATTATGGAGTAGCTAAAAAGTCCTTTGCCATATTACATAGGCCATGAAAAATACCGTCGATTTATAATAATTAAAAAGTCTGTCACACCCCCTCGTGACTGCACGTTAAATTCCGCGCCAAGTCGCCCACAAATGACCAGGCTGCGTGGCTGGGGGGGGGGGGTTTGTTTTTTAATATACAATTTTTATTTTTATTTTTTAATTTTAAAAATATTTTTTCTTGACGGGTTCAAAGATTAGGTAGGTCGTTCTTCACCCACTTTGGATTTTACGGGCCGGGTCCACCACCCGTCCGTCGCCACCCGCGCCGGTGGCGAGCTTCATCGCGCCGTTTCTTTCTTTCTTTCTCGCTTCTTCTTCTTCTTCCCCTTCGTGCGTTCCTCTTTGTGCGCGCGCGCCGAGGAAGAAGAACGATCCGTCAGAAGAAGCGCGTGTTCTTCTCACTAGTTTGTGATTTTCGAGAAGCAGGAGCGTCCAGAGAAGAGGCGCGGTCATGTGTTCTTCCTTTAGTGTCATCGCATTCTGCCAAAAGATTCCCGGCTTGCTTTTGCTAGTGCTTTGTCCTTAGTCGCTGTGTAGGCAACAGCTTCGGAATTGGCTACGGCGCAGGAGGACGAGAACGAGGATCTTGCTCTGGTTCTTTTTGTAAGTGAATTGTTGGACCCGATTTGTGGGAATTTCTTGATTTCCTGGTGGTTTGCTTCACTTTCAGGCTTGCGGGGAAAGGAAGGGAGCGAGGGATTGGAATGAGGCGTCTTGGAGTGAGCGAATTCGTTGACATTTCTTAGCTCTCTGGCTTTTTTGGTTTTCCAAGTGCGATGCATGCGATTTTTGAACGTGCCTGTATGAATTTTGCGATTTCGTTATCTGTTGCTTACTGCCGGATTTATAGGAGGTTTGGATGACTAGCTAGCGCTGGAAAGAAACAGTTTGTTGTGGATTCCGCTTTTTTAATGCTCCGCCTCGCAGCTTCTTCGTTTCTCTACTTCTTTAAGTAGAAGAATGCGTGCAAGTGCTCAAGTAGACTATCTCTGTATAGAATGTGCCTGTCTCACTTTGCTTTTCACTAGAAATTCCTGCGGTTCCTGCAGAAGCACAAGCTTGCTTTTCACTAGAAATGCCTGCGGTACCTGCAGAAGCACAAGCTTGCTTTTCACTAGAAATTCCTGCGAGTCCTGCGGAAGCAGAAGCTTGATTTTCAGTAGAAATGCCTGCGAGTCCTGCGGAAGCAGAAGCTTGATTTTCAGTAGAAATGCCTGCTGTTCCTGCGGAAGAATATTTCCGTTCACTCAGTTTTGTTTGGCTAAAACCTGGATTCTCCACGTGCAAAACCAGATCCGTGTGAGTCGAAGACGGCTGTCATTGCTTGCATGGTAGATCCGGCCTGCATCTAACTGGCAGATAACTGCCCGATCACATTCATTTCATGTAGGATCCATGTAGTCACTGACCAGGTCGTAATTGGAGTTCGGCAGTTGTTGCTACTTCTTTGTCAGCAGGGTTCTTCGCAAGTGCCTACCCCCAGAGTTGAGTGAATATTCTTTTTTTTCCCCCTTACGTTGTATGCACACTTTGAATCCCTTAACAATAGGAGACTCTAAATGCTGAATGAGTTTTGTCTAAGTACTTTTTTTTCCCTGTTTAGCCAAAGAATTTTTTCTGGAATCATTCAAGCAGAATGCAACCTCTCCTACTGCTCCAAGATACTTCACAGTCTTGCTCAATTGTGAACGGGATGCTCTGGAGTAGGCAAATATGGTTGAGGGTATTTTCTAGGAGTTTCCTTTCTAACTGTGGTGAAGTTTTATGCTTTTTGATCAGATATGTCTCTTGAATGCTAGCTGACATCACGACCGAGTCTTCCCATTGCTTCCAACAGAAATCTGGGATGCTGATTCTTTTGCAATTGTTTGTGCAAATACTTGAGCATAGTTCCATATGTTATCTCCACCCAGTGTTGTGATCTGATGGATGGGCAGTAATGGGATTCTTTTACAATTGTTTGCCCAAAATTTTGAACATATTTCTGTATGTTATATCCATCTGATGAAGTCAGGGGGAGTAATGGGATTCTTTTGTTTGGCCAAAAATTTGAACATATTTCCATATATTATCTTGACCCATTGTTGGGATCTGATGAAGTCAGGGGGAGTAATGGGATTCTTTTTTGATTGTTTGCCCAAAAATTTGAACATATTTCCATATGTCATCTGCGGCTGTTGTTGTGATCTGATGAAGTCAGGGGGAGTAATGGGGTTCTTTTGCACTTGTTTGCCCAAAAAATTGAGCATATTTCCATATGTTATCTCCACGCGTTTTTGCTATCTGATGAAGTCAGGGGAGTAATGGGGAGTAATGGCAGCTAGTCACTCCCATTCTTGATGAAGGTTATTGTCCAATACTTGTCACACTCACAGGGCCATGACTAGCACTCATTTGTGTTGTGTTCATTTTAGTTTTGCTGGAACTAGGACTCAATGGTTACCTTCAGAGGTGTTATTTTGCATCTTTCCTCTGCTATCTCACAGATATGGTGCATTATGTGAAGGTCATCTCTACAAGTTTCAGGCTATCCTGCCTTTTCAACTAAGCAGATTTGTGGGAAGTGCCAATGTGGAGCACCTCTTTGTATTCTGAAACTGTTTGCAAAGAAGTAGCTGGGTGACATAAGATCACTTGTGTCTTTCTCTTATTTTTGCACAAACATCCAGCTTTGCTTTGGAGGACTAAAATATCATGGGTAATTTTGTGGTTACAATGTCTAAAGCATATAAAATAGGTCTGAGTGTGGCTGAGCGGAATGGCCAGCATCATGTGGCTCTTGAAACCTGTAACAGTAAGTATGGTTCTTGTTGTAGATCTTTAACTAAAGTGGGCATAATTGTACTGAGTTTGTGTTAGGTATGACCAATCAATTGGTGGCAAGTTTGCTCTTTGGTTACATGCATCAGTGACCTAAGACAAGTTTTTGTCCAAGGATTGGGTTTTCATAACCATGTCCAGTCTGGAGGTACTTATGAGTGATTTTCTGTGTACAATGGCAGGGTGAGTGGTGAGCATTTGTGTTGCTGGAGATGCAAACGTGATCAACAATGTCAGGAGGGCTAGATTTGAATGCTCCCCTCATTTCCATGCGCCGCCTAAGCACAAATGGTGCTAGGAAAGACCGTTTGACTCACTTCTCTGATGGCAAGTCAATTCCCACTCTCCAATCAAACCATAACCGGGTGCAAGCTCCAAAGAAGACTGGAATAGTACCTTCTGAGCAGGGGAGTAGCCCTGGAAACCCCAAGACTCAAAATGGGTACACACATGCACTGAGATTGCCTCCTGGCAGGGTGGCTTCTGCAGCTGAGAATGGCGGCAGCCATCCTGAGCCTCTAGTTCAAGCTCCTGTTAACTCTCGGGTACAGCAGAGTATCTCTGATGATCGGAGCAACCATCCAGATGCTCCAAGGCAATTGATCTCCAGTGTGAAAATGTCTCGGTTAATTTCCATTGATAGCCGAGGGGAAGAAGTTGACAACAATTCAGAAGCCGCAGACACATTCCTTTCTGAAGCCTTCTTCGGCCGTGTTAGTGTGTGCAGTGGAGCTGAAGAGCAAGAGCAGGTAGTAAGTCACACTGATCCCCATGCCCGGGACTTTATCATGCGCCGCTTCTTACCAGCTGCCCAGGCTATGGTCACTGAATCATCTGATACTTTCAGTCGAAGGCATTCACTTGATTCTCAATCCTCTGGTTCATACGGCAGGATGCATACAGGATCTTCAATTTTGCACCCAACAAGGTTTGCAACTGTGAATGGAGAGGTGAGCAGAACTGATGAGGAGGCAGGGGATCTGTCTTCAATGGTGAGTGGTATTCCTTTAAGGATAAACACCCATGCTCACCTCTCAAGAACCAGCTTTCATACAGCATTTTCCAGCAGTAAAAGTCATTCTCCAAAATCTGCTTCATGGAGGAAAACGGATGAGGAACACAGTGTCAGATCAGAGGAGTTCTGGTCTGATGAGGTGAGACCTTGCCCAATTTCTTTGGTGCTGTAGTACTGAGGCACAATATGCATTTTGTCAAATTTTACTGGTATAAATCCATTCTTGTGAATGGTTCAGAGGGCAGGCAAATGATTCTTGATCTACTTTGAGTTTTATGCACCTCTTTAGTGTCCACATATATAGAGCTCACAGGATGCTTCATGGGATGGTGCTATGACTTATATTGGACTGAAAATGTGCAGGAAGCCTACGAGAGGTGTGAACATAGGTTGCATCAAAATGTTGTACCTGGGTATATCCATCCAAATATGGAAGGACAGTTACCTAGATCAGCCCTGCAAGAAGATGCTATACATATGGCAGGGATCATCAAGGGCAGCGAGTCAGATGGCTATCCAATGCAAGTTATGGGAAACCACAAGTCTTTGCAACTATTGCCAAGAGTCAAAAGTCATGGTTTTCTTGGTATGCCAAAATGTCCAATCAACAAAGACAGCTCCAGAGTTGAAGGAGAGGGTAAACAGTCGGACAGAGTAGGGAATACGCTTGGCAACATGTTCAGTGAATCCAACTACGCAGATCGTTGTGGTCCACATTTTAGTGTCTCTGAAGAAGCAGAAGGTGATGCTATTGCACACAGAGCTTTTAGTCAGAAAGCTAGGATGCAGGATGAGACTGTCAAGGTTGGGACCATGGAGGATTATGGTTTAGCCCTGCAGACTCCTACTGTACCCACAGAGTCCCAGATAACAGCATCAGGCCAAAGAAAGTGGGGAGAGAAAGGTTCAGCAAACAGTTTGATGCCTCCACCACTCCCTAAATCCCCATCTGAGTCATGGCTATGGAACTCTGTCCCTGCAATCAGATCTGGCCCAACAAAACTACTTTCCCACAAGTCTATGCCTGCTGCAGAGCAGGCCAATACATGGGAAGCAAAGGCACTGAGATCCATTGAGGTATAAAGGGTTTTGGGTATGCTATTCCAAAATTGCAATAGGTGTAATCATTATTGCCTGGGAACTTCTAAAGCCTCTGTTAAATTCTTGGTGTAGAACTATCACTTTACCAGGAAGTGAGGCATTGAGATGCTCAAATCTTCTGATGCTTGATTGGTTATTCCCTACTCACTCCCCTAGCTCCTGGTTTGCAGAATTCACCATACCGGGGTGGGACTCTTGGTGTCTGACATCCATCCTCGCAACAACATGCCAGTGCTACAGCAGGTACCTAACAGCCTTAACCATTGTGTATGGATCTCCTGCTAGCATCTCTTCCAAAGCTTTTGTGTTTTGTGGATCAAATCATCGAGAGGTTTTAATGTGAAGGCACTGGGAGCCTGAGACTTGCATTTCACTGTAAGTTGTTTCTGATACAGATAATTGGCAAGGAGTCACACTTATGAGGAAGTCTTGGACCATGTATATCACGGATTATGTATATCACGGATGGTGAACGCATTGATTACATCATTGTGCTCAACTCCACTCCACTATGGAAAAAGCATGGTCATCATTTACAAGAGATGTTTGAACACAAGTAACAATTTTGCTTTTCTTTTAACAAGCCTGTGTGAGAATTTATTAGTGCCAAACATGAGTCGTATCTATGGTAATGATCGTTTAGTGGGAATCTTGACACTTTGATTGGTTATTAGGTCACAAGTTGCAACCGCTACCTTTGGCCTTTGTTTCATTAGCAACTTACTAGTTGGCACAAGGGACAACCATTAGCTCTCATTGGTTCAGCGATTTCATAGACCATTGTTGCTTCGATGAAGATTCCATAACTATTTTGTGCATGCATGAAAACAAGGCATTTCAATTCTCACAAGGGATGGTGATGTTTAGTCACCAGCATTTGTTAGTTCAAAGTGTGTTAGTTACTTAGTCCATAATAGTGCATGAGTTTATGAGACGTTGACAAAACGAAATGGAAATGAATAAAACACCAATTTAGAATGAGCTTTTCGCCCAACCTTCGAATCATACAAGTTTGTTACTACATTATTGGTTCACCTCGAAGCTCCTAATTAGGAGGTGAACATTTTTCATGTAAAATTGTTATCTTTCTTAATATCCCATACATAACCACATGCACAAAGTCATCATCCATGCAAATGTTACCTCGATGAAAATGATGGACATCAGTTGCTATGAAATAGTTAATTAACCTTAACTGAAGTATTTCATAATTCCAAGAGCATGTAGCACATATTTTTAAAGGAATAGTAACTTGGTAAGATCATTATGCACCTCCCCCTTTAGGTTTGAACATGTTTATTGAACAAATTTTTTAAAACCTATAAACTATAAGGTGCAATGTAGGTGGGATATTGGGGGAGATTTTCTCTTCTAACACCATGACGAAATAGTTGTTCATTAAAACATGTTATCATATCCCAATATTTTTTAACATTTTTGAACTCAATTTTTTTCAAACTCCGAAAAGTTATGTTCATAATCAAGCCATTTGATGAAGTAGAATTTCTTAGGTCTACAACAACTCCCTCTAACCTCATGTTGTATTACCCAATCCACTTTGAAATGAATTCCATCTTCTTTTAGAATTGGCATAGGTGGAAGCTTTACATTGCTAATAGCTTATAAACCTTCAAAAGTGAAACATGAAAAACATAATGGATATTCATGTTTTCCAACAATTTCAATTTGTATGATATGATGTTCACCCTAACCATTATTTCAAATGGACCAATGTATCTAAGAAGCAACTTCCTTATCTTGGGATTCTCAATTTCATGTCTTGGAAATGCTTAGATTTGCTTCTAACCCCACATTAAACAACACATCACATCATTGGGTGTCAACATAAAATGTTTGTTTTTGTTGTGTAAATAACAAATGTCTTTTAGCCATGTTAATAACGTCATTCATTGATTTGACAAAATCCTTTACAATGGGGACTTGAAATCCATTATTCCTCCTATTGATAGGAGTTTGAAAATGTTAATCACATATTAACATGAAGAAAATAGTTTTAATAAACTCTTGTCATGAAGCATTGTAAACAAATTCAACCATAGGGAAGTAATCTCCCCAATCATCTTGAATTGGGGTTACATAATGATAAGACATATCTTTAAAATTTTAATTAAATCATTTCATTTGCCCACTTGTTTGAGGATGGAATGAGGTTGACATAGCAAGTTCAATGCCCAAAAGATGATGCAACCCTTGCCAAAACCTTCCAATGAATCTTCTATCATTGTCACTAATTATTTTCAATGGCACACCATGAATCTTAAAAGCATGAACCCTAAGTAATTGAATCATTTGCTTTGTTATCACAAAAGTTGTGGTTGGGATAAATGAACCATTTTGGTCAATTTATCAACACACACAAATATTGCATCATGCCCTTGTCTTGTGGGAGTAAAACCAACTATCAAATTCATGCTTTCACATTCCCATTTTTCCTTAAGGATCTCTAAGAGTTGTGCAAAATGGATACATATACAAATGTATGTGCACATCATATATACGAAAGCTGTCCACTGTATTTTGATTTTAAAGGCAAACTGTGCAAAATCAATCATAAATGGAAATTACTTTGTAAGTAGTGTATAGTTTTCACATATGATCATGGCACATGTGTGCATTGCAATTCATTAAATTTGGCACTTTCTACTCCATTGTAATTAATTGTTAAATATATTATTTTATAATTGGTGTACAACTAAGTTACAACTTCCTACACAAACTTGTGTGAAATATATGAAACCAATTGTTAACAAATCTTAAAACTTACATTTATAGTTCTTATGCACATCGCTTATTGTTTAAAACAATATAAAGGATGAATAAGGAGATACTTGTTCTTTTTAATTTGAAACTTGTTAGTTTTTTGTGAAACAACTACAATTTTTTTTTTAATGATTAAAACCATGAAAATATCAAATTTTCAATTTTGTTATTGTAATAAATAATAATATTCAACTTTAACATTCATATTTTTTTGAACATTTGATATATCATTCATTATTCATATGCATAAAAATATTATGTTGATAGGTTGTTATTTTTATGACTTATTGATATGAACTTTGATGGTGCAAGTCCTTGAAGGCATCCAAATTTAATAAAATTTTATGCTAAAACAATGAAAATGAATGTAAATTTACATTTACATGTTTGAAATCGTATCATTATAGTTACAATAGTTGTTTATGTGTTGTTTGTTAATTACATTATAGTTGTAAATTATATGTATATTGTTGGTTAATTGCTTCTAGTCATGGATAAACAATTGCATTTAATTAAAAGTGATTTGCAAATGAATTGCACCATATATATGATACCATACATGACCAAGGGTGTTAACATCGTTCTATGTTAGGTGACAATCAAAATGTAGCCCAATTTATGAATAGAGCCAAAATGGATCTTTTAGCATTGTATTCAGTCATAAATGTTAGATAGGATATTGGATGGTAATAGTCTTTGCAACTTTTAATAAATAACATTAGAAATGTAAATAAATAACATATTATTGGAAAGGACCGTGGATCACCAAAAATGTTCATGTATGAATAAAAACATTGCAACATTGAATATTAATACATACAATTGCATTATTGTAAACAAGATGTTTTTCATTATTTGTGCAATGGACTTATGTGATGTATTTCACAATGCAAAATTCTTTTTGTTAATTCTAGTAGGTGCACAAAATTCCATCTATAATTGGATATTAATTAATAATAATTCTATCAAAAAATTGATTAGTTGCAAATTATTAAAAAAATCATTAATTAAACTCTAGTTCCAACACAATCCCACTGGAAAAATATATCAATCACAAATCAAAAGTTTTTAATAATGCATTACTTGTAAGTTGAATATTAATACTAATAGTGGAACATATATTAGATGTTACATGTTAGTACCAACATACATAAATATAAGTTGTAACATAATTGTTAATTAGTTGTTTAAACATTTTTATTTTCACATTGCCTTGAATTGTAAGATAGGTGCAACAGACACATATATTTTATTCATCCACCCATTCATCAATGGATGAATGAAAAATATTTTAAAAATTTGTTGAAAGGTAGTTATAAAATAGTTATAAGTAAGTTCAAAAGATATGAACATACTTCATTAATAAATGAATGAAATGTCATGGAAGCATTTCATTAGTTCACAAGAATTTGCATGGGGAACTAATGTTTATAACTATTTGTAGCTAAGATGCACCAAATTACATCTTAGTTGTTGTATATACAAATTGTATACAAGTTTGTTGCATCTTGTGCAATTGTTACAACTTCTTTGATAGAATTCACAAGCATATAAATACCATGAGTTGCAAATGTTTGCTACAATTCAAAAACCCAATTGCAAGCACAATTATAAAACCTTTTATTTTCTCATAATGTTCAGCCACAAAAAATAAGTTTTTCCAAAGTTTTTAATATACTCCATCTATCCACTACTCATGGAGTATATATTATTTTGAAAACCCCAAATTAAACCCAACAAGTACCACATTTAACATTGCAATTGTATCTTGATGCCACCAAAAGTCATCTTTCAAAATCAATTGTGAAAAAAAATTTGATCCAAAAACCATGAATCATGAACATGTCTTACAAGGATGGATTGAAAAAAATCATGTCTTCTAACAACCAAATGTTCATTGATGCACATAGAACTACACTCTCCCCTTGCTAGCATAACAAAAACATTCATTGAAACATTTACATCCATCTTTCTAAAGCTTAATATAGGAGTAATAAAATCCAATAAAGTTTTTAACTTGGCATCTTGATGTCTCAAGGGGTCAATATCAAAGACATGAACAAAAATATTATTTCTTAAAAGGTTGCCACTCAATGGATCGACAACATTAAAGCATCTTGGTTTATATTCCCGTTTGTATGTAAAGTGTTGTTCTAATACTTTAACCATTAGGCTTGGTACCTTGACAAATTTTATTGTGATTTTGGATATAAATCAAAGGGTTGTGGTTTGTGACCATGACACATTTTCCGCCTTCCTAAAAACATCACCATGTTTGCAATACTTATACAACCATTATAATTTTTTGATCTCCAATGGTATAATTCTTTTTAACATGAGAAAAAATTTGACTTTCAAAAACAATTAGTTTACATTTTTGCAAAATAATCACAACAATACCAACCATGGAAACATCATAAATAATTTCAAATGGTTCACCTAAAATAAGTAAAGTTAACACATGTGCATAGGTTAATGCATATTACAACCCTTTGAGTGTCTTTTGATTTTCATCAATCTAATTATATTTAACATCATGTTGAATTAAATTAATGAGAAGTGTATCAATAATAAAATATCTTTGAACCAATTGTTTAAAGAAAATATACAACCCTAAAAATGAATGCAATTGTCCAATGTTACAAGGCATACTTTATTTCAAAATGGTTTAACAAGGTCCATTTTAACCCCCTCCCATCTTTGCCAAACACATGACCTAAGTAATGAAATTCATCATTTGCAAAAACTACACTTGGATGACTTTGCATATAGTTGATGTTTTCAAAAAACTTGAAAAACCTTCTCTCACAAGCATGGAAACAACCAAAACACAAGGAATTCCAAAGAACATGAACAAAAGATTGCATTACATTACATTTTAATCATTCATGGGGTCATCTTGTTTGTTTGATAAATTTGATTTGAGGTTTAACTTGCATGAGATCTTGATTATTGGAAATATTGAAGTCAAATTTGGAGATCGAACAAATATGGACATTAGGTTGATATTTCCATTGCTTTCATTGGATACTTGTACATGTAATATGATGGAAAGTTGAAGAGAGGGGCAAACAACTATTAGAAAACAAGGAATGAAATAAAACAATAAAGAGGAAAGGTTGGGGAGTGTGTTTCATTGTGTGGCTTTGTATATGAAGTTATTTGCTTATGGATGTTGATGAACTTGATAAGCATATGCTTTTGTTGGCTAGTTGGTCTTTTTGAACTATTGAATGGATTTTGAGTTTTTGGGGTGTGTTTCAAGTAGAGCTCAAAAGAGATTTGTAAAGGTCTTTTGTTGTGCTAGTTTAAGTGAGGGACATATGCTAATTGGATTTCAGCCCAAGGACAACAAAATTATGAATAGGCGATGAATGGATCAATGGCAAAGTGATATATCAAATAGGATTTGTTTGTGCTTCTCAATAGCATGTTGGCATACTATGAACTTTTGTTGGTTTTATTTTGTTGGTCATAGACCAAGCTTTTGTTTTCGTGTTGTGAATTTTGGGGTTCCATGAACTAATCAAATTGATATTAAGTTTGTTGTGATTATCATGGCGCAATTTATAAATATGCAACAATTCAATAAATAGATCTATTTCAGGTATATTTTTGGCCTCCATTTGTTGTTACAATGTTAAAACACCATTCATGAAAGTGCAAATTGACTCAAGGTTCATAGGTCTAAATGGAAAAAAACATATCATCTCTATGTAGTAAACAACATTCATTTCATTATATGTGTTAGATGTAGGGCATGAAATTTTATATATGTTTCAAATTGTAATTATTTTCATTTTAATATAAATAAGCAATAATATCCCAATAGATCATTTAAAAATAATAATTTCAATTTTTAAAAAAAGAATTAAAATTTTGGAAAAAAAAAACCATCTTTTCAATGTAGAAGGTGACCCTAGGCTATGACAGGGTGATAATTCCTTAAATTATATAAGTTTGAACAAATGTTGGGTTAAGTTTGCATCTTCACATCTTGATGAACTTTCCATAATGCAATTAATAATAGATCTTATATAATTGTTAGTAAATATAATGATTGTTTTGAGAAGTGGTGGTCACTTATACACATAAATAAATTATTTTCATGGTGATGTGTAATGAACCTATCAATGGAACTAACATATTAAAATGTGGGATGGAAATCATGATTGTCATTATAAAGATTTAAAAATGAAAAAAAGTTGTCATGAGAAATTGTGTGATGATAATCACATCCAAAAATGGAACACAATAAGTTTGGGAAGCTTGTGAAAATATTAAAATAATACATATTTTGATGTTTAAGTTGTTTAAACAATAAACATTTTTTATTTATTTGAACTTGTGATCATTTCAATTTATGCACTAGAAGGGGTTTACTAACTTACAAAGGTAAGCTTGAAAGTTAAATGGAATGAAAAAGTTAATATAATTTTGGATTGAGAATTATTGATATTGTGTATGTTATTGACTTTAGTCCATTACAATAGTTTTTATTGTTTGGTTTTGGGTGAATTTTTTAGAAATGAACAAAGTTAGTGTTTTTGGAACATTTGAAATTTGGATCACCAATTTTTTTACAAAAAAAAAAACCATCAAATTTTACATTAGGTTCTAATAGGTAGTCAACAATTTAGGAAGATGTTTAAAGTTTCTTAGTTTCATACTTTTTTATTAACCAAATTTGGCTAAACATTTTATGGGTGATTATCACTTGTATTAGATCACAAAATTGAAAAAAAAAACACTTATGTAATATATGATTGACAATTTTTTAAAAAATAGTTTTATGATGTTGTGTTAGCAATCATTCACAAGGAAATTTAGTCATGTTTGGTTGGAAACCAACTATGAAAATGGAAATTTATTAAAATCCTTTTATATTTTGGTGACTTGTTTGAACACTGTGTAAAAATATGAATTTTTTTTTTTTTTTTTTTCAATTTTGGTAGTTTTTTTGAAGCAACGGAATATTAACCTTTTTTTCTATAAAAAATTGCTAGACGGTGAAAATTTGCCAAAATGAAAAGGCCAAAAATTTGAGGAGTTGCTTATGAAGCTATTGTTGTGGTGTATTGTAACTTTTGTTTTAACTTTTGTTGTAGTTGTAATGTATTGATGATGATTATACTTGTACAAATAAATTGTTATGTTTTGCATGCTTTTTTTTTTTCCTCGCTTTTAGATGCATTGTTTAAGTAAAAATTATGTGATTCAAGGTTGTTGGGTCATGTGTGTTTTTTTGGTCACAATTGTTGATTACTCTCTCCTCCATGATGGAAAAACTAATGAGTTCATTGAATTTGTTCCAATTTCTATCATTGATTGCCTTGAAACTTGTGAACATGTTTGAGAAGGTTGTAAGGAAGGTAATCATCCTCATGTCAAGTAAATGACCTCAATTGAAAAACCTTTGAGAAAAAAAATTATAGGTCACACAAAAAATGTATTTTGGCAAAATGTGGTTTTTAATGCGTTTTTTAAATCCCCGCTACCCCCAATTAGGTTTTCAATAGGTAGGTTAAAATGTATGTTAGAAGGATGGTTATGGCTAAACCCATTTTCATATATGGCTTATGACTAAACCTTCTTATAGATGATTACGACTTTAGTTAATTGATTTTTTTGTGTGGCAAATGTTTTCTATTTTGCCACAATAATTGAATAAAACTGGAAAACACATTTTTAAAAAAATGTAAAATGTGTTAATTTAGCCATTTTGTAAAAGTACAAACTGAAAAAAAAGGGAAAAAAGAAAAACACAAACATAAAACATGTTCCCATTAATGTTCCCCAAGTTCCCAATGTGTTTTCACATGTTCCCATTAATGTTCCCCAAGTTCCCATTAGTGTTCCCCAAGTTCGCAATGTGTTTTCACACGTTCCCATTAGTGTTCCCCAAGTTCTTAATGTGTCTTTTTTTTAAGATCTTATTTTTACTGATGGGTATTAACTTTTTGGTCTATTGTAACTGAATGGGTCAATTTGCAATGGCTTATTGCAACCAAAAATAAAATAAAATTAAAGAAAAAAAGAAAAGAAAGAGAACTAGAAAAACACCCCCTCAAATTACTGGAGGTAACAATAGGTAAGCTACTCAGACTGTTTTTAACAACAGTGGCCTTTTTTTACCCTGGTTATCATTAGGGTAAAAGGTTAAAAACGTTTTAAACTGGTTCTGAGTCTAGATTATTCCAGACCCTACTACACATGCTGATTCCAGTGCCTATTTATAGACCCTCCTGTTCACAAACAATAGGTAGGTAGGTAGGTAGGTAGGAGGGAAGGAAGAAGGTAGGTGAGCATGGGGAAAAAAAAGGAAAAAAAAAAAAGAAAAAAAAAGTCCCTTTGAAAAAAAAAACAAGAAAAATTAATAAAAATCATAAAATAAAAAAAAAAAAAAAACAAAAAATTCAAAATTTATTTATAAAAAAAAAAAAAA
>Ga0116227_10003171_pt1 | contig 36793 bp, 34 predicted proteins | sample S1TSphgellanicum_FD_89693 | JGI IMG/M metagenome (GOLD analysis project Ga0116227, IMG submission 89693) | Host-associated microbial communities from peat moss isolated from Minnesota, USA - S1T2_Fb - Sphagnum magellanicum MG | ecosystem: Host-associated > Plants > Peat moss > Unclassified...
ACTCATGTAACTTGTTTGTTAACATTCAAAACGTATAAATATAATGAGTTACAAGTGTCCCCTACAACTCAAAAATTACGTTGCAAGGCTAGTTGCAAAACCCCCCTTTTTCTCATAGTGCCCTTAAGTGTGGTAGCTTGTGAATTAGTGGCATCCTAAACTCCATTAAAACTTGATGCATCAGCCTTTGTCGTGTTCATGATGCTTAAGAAATTACCAATAACAACTTTAGATCTTGAACCTACACAAATTTTATCTCCAGCTTGGAATCCCCTTACACACAAATCATGATAGAAAAAGAAATTAGAAACATATAAATACAATTCTAGACTTGGGATGAAATCATAAGAAAACGTTTGAAAAATATGCATGAATATGAAGATTAATTCCTTTGTTGACATTAGATTAATTATGACATCAACAAAGAGGCATCATGAGTAACAATCAACTTGTCTGTAATGGTTCTATTAATGCATAGTCTCTTAAAAACGAACAAAGACAACAAAAAAACCATTCAAGACCTAATGAAATGATATGACAATAAGTACTCCAAATCTGGACATAAGTATTTGCATGAATGTAAAGATTCAATTTTGAATCAAGGTTAAGGAATTAGATTAATGACTTTTAAAAGGGAAAGGAAAGTAAGGAATTATACAAATTGACACTAAGCACAAGATTATTTTGGATTCCATGGACTTCAAATGGATTTACATGACAACATGAAAATAGATTGGATTTTTCATGGATTTACATGCCACTAGTCCTAAAACCCATAAATAAATTGGACTTCTAGGACAAGTAACCTTGAACTTAGGACTACCATTGGACTTGCAATGAACTTACAAGCCATTAGTCTTGAAGAAAAGGAACAAAATGTACTTCTAGGACAAGCAACCTTGAACTTAGGACTACCATTGGATTAGAAATACATCAAATTTGATCAAGTAGGATTAACATAGGACTTGAGTTCCAATGTCCAAACTACCTGAAGTAATACTTAAATTTGCACAATTTTTCTACATAGCCATATGCATATTTAATTATATCTAGTAACCAAAGTTATTCCAGCACTAGTCCTGACCTTGTAGTGGACTTACAGGGCTCCATCCTTGTAACTTAAAGTTTTAATGCACTCTAACTAGACTTAAAAGCACTATTTGGTATCAAAATCTGGACTTTCAAATGACCAACTTAAAGATTCTTGTAATAATTCATGTTCAATAAGATTGAACCAGTACCTAGATCTTAATCTACCAACCTTAATCAATCTTCTATTGATTCTACGATTTACAAGATCATATCTAGTATGGCCCAAGAACTCTGAATTCTTTCATTCAAACATGAAATAATTAAAGACTGAACTTAAATTAGGTTTCTAAACTCAAACATGAAACAAAAATAAATTTCACATTTCACAAGTAGAATCTTACCTTAAGCATAAGCTTCATCCTTCAATCTTTGCAACCATGTGCTTTACATTAATGATTTAACTTTCACAAATGTCAGCACCTCTTCATTCAAGGGTCAAATCCCAACAACAACTAGCCAATTATGATGGAATTCTTCCTTACAATCAACAATCTTGCAACATGGCTGAGAAGCCTTGTAGTATGCCATACAAGACACATGGTATGTGTGACCACAACTAATAATAAATATATCATTGCTAGGAAACCAGTGTGCATAAACAAGGCATTCATTGATAATAAATGTAGATTTACTTGGGCAATATATAGTAAGAGGTTTAGGTCTATAATTAAGATCATGAAGCATGGGTAGTGGGTGAATTGTACACCCCCCGTCTTTTTGCATTTTCCTCAATAGTTCTTAAAGCATTGTCACCTCTAATTCAAGTTCACCTATCCTAGATTTTTTCTTCTCAAACAAAGTAACAAATTTTGCTACCTTGGCCACTTGACCTTCCCAAACCAATTCTTATTCTTTTAATTTTGACATTTGAAACCTTTTGGTGTTGAAAAACCATTCCTTATTTGTTTCAAGTGCTTTGAATTCGGTTTGAAAAACACCTTAACAAACCATGCTTGATCTATATTATGCTCGCCGCTAAGATGCTCAGTTGACACTTGAACCTTGATAGGAAGATGGCTTCTTTCCAAATTAATGCAAAAGGTTTAAGGACTTAGGATGAACCAATGTAAATGAGTATAAGCTTCACTACTCGAAAACACCCAGTACTTACTAGGTTCAAAATGAACTTGAATACTATTAATGTTCTCGCTTGATGACCTTTCAAAATCCTTAAGGTTTGCCTACACAGGAGAAAGGATAGTAGATTGTAAGGCGACTTCCAATTGTTTTTCAACCATAGCCAATTGTTGAGCAATTACCACATGCACATTTTGAGAATCTTCCAAGGTGATCTTACACCTCCTTTTGGCAACAATCACCTCTTCATTTTCGATAGTAGCAACATTGATTGTTTTCTTCACACTTCCCAACACAGTTTTTTTAACTTGCATCATCTCTTCACAACTTTGAATCTCCTCTAAATGCTAATTAGGGCTGAATTGAAATCATGACAATTTACTCATCGTCTATCCCTTGCTCAAAAATTGAACTCCTTTGCTTTTCAAACCTTTTGCATTAATAATTTCAAACTCAATCTTTGATTGTCTAGAAGTTGGGGGGCACGAAGTTTGCTTCCCTTCATGAACACCACCAAATTCTACTTATTAAGCCAAATGGGTTGCCTTCATCTCCTTCAATTTCGTAACATACTCGCCACAATAAATTACATATTTCACCCAATTGGGTGGGTTGCCATTGAGCCAATAGATCACACCTCATGTAAAGGCTTTGTTAATCTAGTCATTTGTCACTTTGTGCTTCCCCATGACCCTTTTATAAAGTTCAAAAATACTCTGTACCACCTGAGTAGAAACCTTTCTATCATATCTATACCCATTCTTTGAAATTTTGGGCCCAAAAACTTTTTCAATTTGGGATGTCAAACTTAGAACATCAATCCTTCTTATTGCTAACCCCATGTTTTCAACATACCAGGCTACATCACAAACCATGGTCAAAAAATTCCTGATCAGTTACACAATAAATCTAGAAAACCCTAAAACAAAAAACTGTAATTGCACAAAAAAATTCTCCTTTCACTAAGATTTTCAATGAGTAGTTACACAATGAATCTAGAAATCACAAATGCATGAAAACCTCTTGTTTCACCAAGCTTTCCAATGAGCAGGTAAACAACAATGAAATAACTAAAATAAGAAAACATATAATGCAAATGTTCTAAATTGTTTATATTAATCACTAAACTTTCAAAATCTAAGGTGCAGTTGTTGTTTAGGTTTGTGTTGCCAAGCTTTGCAATGAAGTATCTCAAGAGTAAGCTAAAATAGTTACATGCAAGAGAACAAGGAATAAGAGGTGGGGTGCAATTGAGTCACCCAACAATCTTGCAAATTTTGAAAATTCCTCCCAAAAAAAAGGACTTGCAAGACACAAGGTTTGATTTTGATTAGGTCAAAAATCTAGCAAGACTGTAATTTTAAAGTCCTAAAAGTTGTTCTTAATGGGTATACCTAATCTTGAATATGGCCATTGGTTAATTAGCAACAACTAAATCATGTGTAATCAATCTATCTTCTTGTAGTTTTTCTAGCTTTGACAAACACATTATTATTATTTAGATAGGTATTGGATCTACATTTTTTCAAAGTTTAAATGCTTACAAATATTCTATAGGTAATATTAAATGTAATCCAAGACAAGTTGAAAAGGTGTGTGACCGGTTCCAACTTTGTATATGTTGTTTGGTATGAAAATAGTATTGTGGACAAGTGTTCCTCCTAGTCATTCCAATTTTCATTAACTAATTTACTTAGTAAGGTTCCAAAAACCTTGTTAATTAGTAGATTTAGCTTAACCATTTCCTTGTGGGTAGTAAATAATAAAATTAGTATGGTTAAGGATAAAATGATCAGTAAGGTATCTAATAACATCATTGATGAAATGGGTACCTTGATTAATGACAATTTGGTCAATGGAATCCAAACCAAGTAAAAATGTATTTGTATGAAAACTTAACAATCAATTGCAACATTGTTGGTACAAAACACTCATGTTTCCACCCATTTTGTTGCATAATCAATGGCTACTAGAATGTACCAATTCCCTAACAATCTATATATAGGTTTAATTGGTCCAATGAAATCCAAATGCCATTTTTGAAATGGTTATTTAGGTAAAGTGGTAATTAGTTTTGCCAAGTTTTACATGATAACTTGTTACTTGTTCATTGACATTAATAATAGGTTTTACAATATTTGTGAACATCTTGATTCATAGTGGGCCACCAATAATTGACAATAAGATCTTTTTGACAGTAATGTCAAAGGAAAAATCCTGCAATTACTCCATGTAACTCTTGTAGCACTATGAGTACCTATTCTAATTGTAAAACTCGACAAAATTTGTTATCTTGTCCAAATTGATATAATATTTTTTTTTGAAATAAAAAAGGTTTAACTTTCTAGGCTAAATGTTGTCTTTATGAAATAGTATATTTTTCTGGTGTCATTCTTTTTAACAAGTACTCATAAACATTTTGTAACCACTCAAGTTGTAATGTGAACATGTGAGCATCACCGGTTTGATTAAGTACTCCAACAGGTTTAGAGTTGGTGGGTAATTAACTTAAAGCCTTTACCATTAGGTGAGATCTACTAGGCTTGTACACAATCTCGAAATCATATTCTAAAAACAACAATAACCATCTAAATAACCTATCAAAAACTTGTAATGTGAATGCACAATTGAGTGGCTAAAAAATGACAAAAATTATAGTCCCCATGAGTCCATACAAGATTATCTAAAATGATTCAAATGGACACGGTTGTTAAAATTTAAAATGCTATTATTCTAATATTTGAATAATACATGTTCAATCACCTACAAACTTTCTTAAGTATATGTGAAAACTTATGTTTAATGTAACTAATGTCATTTTTTAATTTGAAAGTCTTAAAAGGAACCCACAAAATCCATATGAATAATGACCCATGTAAAATTTTCAAAAACATATTTTTTGGGACAAAGAAATTGAAAAACAAACCATATATTGCAACTCATATAGGGATTTATGAAAATATGGTCAAATTTTAACCATTCAAAAGTCCTTAACTATTAAATGGTTAAAGGTTTGAAAGAAAAAATTCTTGATATGAGTTTATCATTTTGTATTTCATCATATTTTGAGTCCAAATAACAAATTTGGAATGTGGATCAATATAATTTTTTCCATTTTGCGACGTTCCAATCAAACAACCAATCCATTTTTTTTACTTCAAAAGTCCATTACTATTAATAAATGAGTTTTTTTATTAATAAATAACCACATAGTTCTCTTCATAATGAAATTGTTAATTTAGATCCAAGTCTCGATTACTAGATCTAAGGATATATTAATCACCATATGCATTTGAATAAAAGGTACCCATGAAAAAAAAATTGTTTTGTCACAAAACTGAGCCACTTGATTATGCATCTACACTATGGCTTGTTAACTAAATGTATTAAATTCATATGATCAACATTAAATATAAACCTATTACTTAAGAAATAATGTTAAACTTGTGTAAGGCATAGACCATAATTAAAACCTCTCTCTTAATAGTAATATAATTTCTCTTAACAAAATTTAATAGTTTAGAAGAATACATAACCAATTGTTCAAATTCACCAATTGGATTCTGAACATGTATTTGCCCCTATTGCTAGTTGAGATGTATTAGTATGAATATGAAATTTTAGTTTTCAATTGGGATTAATTTGAATGGGAGCTTGAATTTTGATGTCTTCCCAATTGGTTGAAATGAAGTTGTCCAATCAAATACCTTCATTTTCCTAAGTAATTTTGTGATAGGACTTTCAAATAGAGGCAAAAACAATTATGGAACATTCATAGAATTGGGCCATTCCGTTGAACACCTAGACCTCTTGAGGTGTTTTGGGTACTATCATTTTGATTATGACCTTTATTTTCTTAGGAACATGTGTTTTTTTTTTCTTTAGAAAAAATCCCAAGATAATTCAAGAACAAACTATGAATTCACATTTCTTTGGATTGAAATTAATGCCAAGTTTTCTACACTTAAGGAAACACTTTATGAGTTTCTCTATATGGGTGGATAGGTCATTAAAAATAGTATAATCATCTAAAAAGATCTTCCTGAATAGATCAATGTACTCATGGAAAGCTTTTGTAACTACCCTTTAATAGGTAGGCAATCCATTTTTGACCCCAAAAGGCATCACAACCCATACAAAACCCCCCTAGTTAATAGCAAAAACAATTTTAATTGTATTCATCTTTAGATGTAATGGAAATTTGATGGTATCGAGAAAAATCATATAAGAAGGTATAAACTTCATGTCTAGTTACTATATTTATAACTTTATCTGGAAAAGGTAAAGGCTATGGATCTTTTTTTGTGGCAACATTTAGCTTTCTAAAATCCACATAAATTTTCAATTTGCCATTTTTTTTGGTCACTATGATTATTGGTGATAGCCAAGTAACCTCCTCAACAAGTTTAATGAAACCTATAGCAAGTAGCTTCTCAATGTCATGTTTGATAATGGGTGCACAATTAAGATTTAACTAGTACCTTGCTTGATGAACAAATGGTATCAATGTATCTAGCTCAATTCAATGTTGAGCTATTTTAGGTGGTATGCCCTTCAAATTTTTATAAGTCCACACAAAAATATTTTTGAACTTTTGGGTGAAAGCACAAATAGGTGGACAATTTGGATTATCATAATTGTAATTTTTCTGGATTACAGATGAACGTAAAATGTAAAATCATATCAAACATTAAAAATTTTCAATTTTTTCATTAACCATGTTGCAATAGACTTTAGTGAAAATCTTATTAAAAATTATGGATGAATTTAAAGAAAAGAATAGATTCATTGTGAACTTTTGAAATGTTGACATTATGTTTGTCACATACAGAAAATGAAAAATGTGGATTCAAAAAATATGTCATATTAATATTTAAATTAAATTAAAAAATAAGACACCATAAAATGAATAATTTAATTGTAAGATGCATTGAAATTTTTCCAATATATATATTTAAAATATTTAAAATATTAACTTGTTGTGATTTTTGTCATTTTTTACAATTGATATTCCATTTCACATTGAAATCTTTAAACTTTTCTCTAAATTTTTTGACTAATCACATGTTTAGGGATATTTATAAGGTGGTCTATTAATATTTATGACCAAAACCATAGGGGATAATTATAGGATTTATAGTTTGATAATTATTTTAAATGCAGGAATTGTAGTTAGTGTAAGATGCGGACTTTTCAAAATGTCAAACGCGAGCCACCTAACCATGCTTTTACCCTCCTTTAGCTATTCAACTAGTTGAACATGAATAACAAGTTCAAAATCAATGTTCATTTTCACCTATTATAAGTTCTCTTGAATGCCCATGTTGATTTTTATTAATTGTTCTTCTTTTGTGATAGTTTAGCAAACAATGTGTAGATTCCGAACTCTTTTTCAAGCAAGTCTCTCATCAATTGTCACATGGTCCAAACATGATAAAATATACCAAGAAAATAGTCCTATGAAAATTTAATTTCAAAAATAGTCTCTTTTCAACATTCACATTCAAAAAGATATTAAAACTCTATTTAAATTGCATTTTGAAATCATAGAGCTCTTCATCGAGTTTATTATAAATTTGAAGAATTTTTATGTTAAAAAATGGATGGAAAGTATGTTCTAAATTGACTAGTTGTTTAAATTTTTTAACATACATTTACATTGAACATTTTATAAATTATGGCCATAATATGAAAAGTTGAAACTATATTCATACACATTAAGGCTTTATCAACTTGAAAGTACAATAATTTTAATTGATATTTTACTTTCATGTACTTGTAACTCTATTTTGCAAAAGTGGACACATACTTTCCAGTACTTACATTTCAAAAAATGTACTTAAATGCATATTAAAACATGTGGTTCTTCAATATTATTGATCATTGAGTTAAAATAATACTCATGAATCCAATATATTAAGGCATAACTAATGGGTACTTTCTAAAAGTAGTAAGTGTCATTAACTAGCATAATGTACCATGCTTATGCCCGATATCTCCCACTTTAGGTAGGAAGAATGTCTTTGGGAAGTGTTGCTTAAAAATATCATGAGGTATAGTTATTTGAAAAGGTAGTTCAACAATTGCATCAGGTACTTATTCAACTAACCCAATATCTATTGATGGAATAAAAATAACAATATGGTTTAATTTGGTTGGTTTAGGTACAATTATGTTTCCTATTGAAAACAACTTTGGTTGGTTTAAGTACAGTTATGTTTCCTATTGAAAACAACTTTGGTTTTATAACAAACACTAGATTTTCCTCCTCAAAGATTCTAGAATGAAAGTCATAACAAACTAATTCTTCAGGTGATTTAGTTGGTACTCTTAATTTCTTAGTAACAAGTATGATTGTGATTATATTAATTCTTTGGAAGATAATAATATTATTAGCTTAATCATAAGATACTTTAGCATTTTAAAACCAAGGTCAACCTAATAACATGGAATCATTAAAATCCAATACACTATTATGTATAACAGTAAAGGTGAATGTATAAAGAATTCCATGGAATGTTTTTTTAAGATCTTTGATCAAACCTAAGGTTTTAGCAATGGTTTGATTTGCCATGTGCAAGTTGTAAGGTGCTAGTTTTGGTTTTGGTAATCCTAACTACACTCGTAACTTTTCAATAATAATATTAATTCCATAACCACCATCTAAAAGGACATCCTCAATGAAGTTCCTTCCGACTTGAACATGTATAACTACCATTTAATGATCCATTGCTATTGAAGCAACGATAGGTTTAGATGAAACAAGTTTTGATGGTAGCAAGTTAAAAATGTAATGTTTAATGTTAGGTATTACCTATAACAATTGTCCCAAGTTGAGTGTATAGTTGGTCTCCAAGACTTATAGTGTTAATATCCTTCAAAATTTCTTCTGAAATCTTTTATAATGTCATTGATTGTGAAAGTATTTCATTGATTTAACTATTTTCAACTAGTTGATGGTCATTTGTAGTTTTAAGCAATCTAGCTCAACCAGGAATGTTATTTCGTGAGCATGTGAGCATGAGCAGGTGAATGTGAGCAAAAAAATAAATTCTAAAACATATTTATCACATGTCATCAAAATATTCCTTGACAAATCCATCCACTATGGCAAAATATTCTTTGACAAAATCATACATGACAAAATATTCTTTGACACAATCCTACATGGCAGAATATGCTTTGACAAGAAAAAATCTTGTGATGCCTACTCCTAAAACAAATGAGACAAACATTGAAACCACAAACTTGTTTTATAAAAATAAAAAGGGAAATAAAACATGACATTTTTGAATTTGGTTTACTAGGTTTGTGCCCCATATGTTGAAACACATATGTTGGTACTATTGGAACTTTTCTCTTTTAGTTATATAATAGGTATCCAAAATATGACTTGCTTTACCATAGTTAATACATGTATATAAAGCTTTAGTTGTAACAACATGTATTACTAGTTTTGTTATTGCATTAGTCTCTAGTGTTATTGGTAAAACATTATAATTTACATTAATAGGTCCACTTTCTTCATAGAATATAGCAGTTTCTTTGTGTTTAATCAAAGTATGACATTTCATACCAATTGTTGTTAATCATAGATATGGCAACAAACCTACTTTGAAAACAATGGTGAAGAAAACATATGTTGCTCTAACTTGTAAGCAATTTGCTAATTTCAATAGGTGTTCACAATAAACCTCCACATGTTCAACAATTTGTTGTTGAATGTTTTGTATGTAAACCTCTTTGTCATTTTTGATTACTTTGAACCATTTACAAAATGTTTGTTCTAGTTTTTCAAATGTGCAATTTGGATGATTTTGAACAAAATTCTCACCCCATTTAAAAATACTATTTTTAAAAGTGAAACCAAACAAGTTGATAATGTCAACCTACATAGTTTCACCATTAGCTTTAATGGCCTTTTTTAATATTCTACTATGAGCATTAGGGTCTCTTTGACATAAGTTGGGTATTGCAACTTCTTGTGTGGTAACTTGGTTACTACTTTTGGTACAAGTTGGATAGCAAGTAGGCAAAATCACAATCAAAGGAGCCACCCAAGTGAATGGACATTCCTCAGAACTACATTTTTGTATGTTTGAAAGGTCACAAGGGAAACATATTAGTTTGGATTATCATAAATGTTTTTGGGATATTTGAATAAAAATGCTTTTGACCTTAAAAATTGTGGATTTTGAAAATGTGATTTAAATAAAATTTGTTCATATATATGTGATAGAGGGCATGAATGTGTAACATACATGATATAAAATCAATTTGTAGTCAGAATGTATTTATACCTAAAATGCAATGTTAAATGGGGTATTCAAATTATAAAATTTAAGTTATAAACCAACACAAAATTGAAATTTGTCATGTGTAGTCCTTGGAAAAGGACTTTTACCTTGGTGCCCCTGGCTCTTTTGACCATGATTTCACCTAAGTGGTGGATACCATGGTAGTATGAACATTCGTGGATCAAGTGCTAGCCATCCAAATGATCCAACACATGGATTAAATGTTGGTCCTCCAATTGGATTTCTTCTTGATGAACTTCCTCCATGTGTATCTTTAGGTTGTCCTCCATCTGGTGGATGATGAACAAAACTTCTATGTGGTACATGAATTGGCAAATTGTCATTGATTTGATGTATTTCAATATTAATGGGTATAGTAGTTGTCATTGAAGTTATCACTTGTTGCTAATCAAGTCTTTTTCTCTTTGTTAATGATTAGCTAATTACCTTAGTGTTTGTATTAATGGTATGACAAGTTTTTTTGATACCAAGTGCACATAACACATATCTAGGTATGTAACCTATATAATTATTAGAAATTAAAGGATAAAATCTTTTCATTTTAGTAAGATATGCTAGATACAAACTAGGATTTGAAAGTATGTAAGGGGGTATGACATTATACCACATTGGATATGTAAATGTAGGTACAACATTAGTCTTATTTGGTACAAATGGTGTAATAGGTGGTTGCTTGGTTGGTTGATAGTTAACAAATATTGCCATATGACCAAAACTTGAATTCATGACTTGAATTTGTTGCACAAGTACATTTGGTAATACAATTGTTGTAGTTGGAAGGACAAGTTGATGAAAACTCATCACCTCATCCTTTAAAAGTTATATTAATGTATCATCAACAAAAGGGCGATGTTTGAATTGATGTCCCACATGTTGACAATAAGAATAGGTTATAGTTTCAACATCCAAATTTCTTCATGAAATTGGTGTGTTGTGTGGAACATGTAGTCTTTCATTTTGACCACAAACCGATCTAGTTGACCAAAGGACATGTTGGTATGTGGGCCCTTGTCAAACAATAGCTGGTGGTGTTCAAGGTTCAATCGATTCCAAATGCGACATGGAAACTAATTGATTAGAAGGTCTTTAATTGATGCAGTGAAGTTATTTTAATTTATTTATAAGTTGGATTCATTCCATCTTTCAATTGGTTGTCACCAAATCAATATCGGGATTTGATTCATGATTTTGTAACCCAATAAAGATTATTGTTTGTGTTGGTGCACTTGTTATGGGTATGAAATAATTAAAGGTTGCAGATTGCCATTATTATTGTGCTAAAACAACATCAAATTTTGAACAAGTTTGTTATTGCCACCATTGTGAAGACTTTTTGCTCATTGTTGTGTTGAAATTTGTGGTGTCACTTGGTGAGTGGTTGAAGGTATGGTTGGTTTCCTTATGCATAACCTATTTGACTGTAATTTGATGTTGATTGTTGAATTCTATTCATTCTGCTACCTCCATGTTTGGTGCATTCACCAATTCATTTCCCATAGGTTGCACATGTTGTTCATCTTGCATTTGTGCATGTTTTAATGTAGGTTGATGTATAACCTGATCTAATTGTTTCCTAAGACTTTTTATAACCACTCTTGACCTTGTAAAATAATAGGTTTTGAAAAAATATTCACATTATTTTTTAACATAAAACCAAATCAATTCCACCCAACAATCAAAAAAATTAAATAATTTGTTTTATAGATATGATGTTCGACTTCCTTCAAAAATTCTACACTACTACCTATTCCCCTAATGTTTTCAAAATGGAAAAGAAACAACAACACTATTTAAAATTTTGCACAAAATAAAATAAAATGATACGAACTAAAAATTGTAAGGGCTAGTGCTTATAATTTTGATATAATGCTTAATGATTATAACCAAAAATTCTAAACATGAATGTTATAAATTTTGATCCATTGCTTGGTCACCAAATGTTAATGAATTTTTTTGTGGTTTCCCATCAAAATTCTTTATAGTCCTTTTACTTCCAAAATAGGTTCAATTAATCAACAACACGTACATTCAATAAAAAAATCTCTAAGACCTATGGATGAATCAAAACTCTAAATAAAAAATGTATACAAGTTGCAAAACTAAAAAATAATAATTGACAGTGGAAAGTTCCTATTCTTCATTGCAAATTTGAAATTACAAAATAAAAGTTTTGAAACTTATAGTCTCCAAAGTTTCTGATCCCTTCTTTTTTCTCTACTTATATATATGTTGATTAAAAAATAAGTAATTTCATTAATCTATTTAAACAATATCTAATTAGTATATACACTAACAGTCCAAAAATTTCAAAAATGAATTTCTTGTTAATATTTACTTGTTTTACAAACTACTTGCTCTATCAACTACCTATTAACTAGCTACATGTTGACCTATCATCTATCATATTCTTTCACATGTTAAGTTTTATCACCTATTATAATAAAATTTGGGGAACAACCAGCATGTCCACATTATAGTTATATTCGTTGTTAAATTGCATGTATTTCATTTTCTGTGAACAAAAAGATAATTCATATTATCATTGTGTGTTGATGAAAAGTGATTCGCATCCAACTATTGAACATGTTATGCATGTAAAGGACATTGATTATGTCTAGTAATTGGCTCAAGGCCAATGGTTATTACAACTAGTTTGATTTTTTGGCTAGAGTGAACCAACAGCCACCAATGCACCAATTGAAGATGAGGCCGTTCAAGTTGTTTTGGGGATGAACCAAAAATAGATCTTCCCATGCCCAAAGTTTTTAGTTTTTTCAGCCTCTTCTCTACCCCAAAGTTTTTCCCTCCTACCTCCCTCCTACTTACCTCCCCCCTCCTACCTCCCTCCCAGCTATTTCCCCCCTCCTACCTACCTCACCTCATTTTGCGATCATTCCATCGTTAAAGTTCAAGAAAGCTTGAAGTGGGAGGGCATAACTAGGAGCTTCAAGTGGGAGGGCAAAAATGGCAGCCAAAAGCAGGAAGGCAAAAGTGGTAGCCAGAAGCAAGAGGGCAAAAGTGGCAACCAAAAATGGGAGGGCAAAAGTGGCAACCAGGACAACATGCTTGAAGCGAGAGCGAAAAGTGATGGGCCAAAATGGGAGCTAGCAGTTAAGCTCCCTCTTTCTTTTCATTTTTTTGGGTTATTTTTTGTGTGGTTTTGTTGCAACAAAGATGACGACCTTCTTTATGTTTGAGAAGAAGAAAATGATGGCAATGCGTCGTCATCTTGTTCTTTGGTTCTGTTGCAACAAAGAAGGCGATGGCAACAAGTTGTTTTTGCCTTCTTCATTTTGTTTGAGAAGAAGAAGACAACAGCAATACGCCATCGTCTTCTTCTGTGGTACTGTTGTAGAGAAGAAGACAATGGCATCGCGTCGTCGTCTTCTTCTTTGGTTTTGTTGTAGTGAAGAAGGCAATAGTAGCAACCTGCCATCGCCTTTTTCGCTATGTTTGAGAACAAAAAGAAGACGACGGCAATTAACTGTTATCTTCTTCTACGGTACTATTGTAAAGAAAAAGAAGGTGATGGAAGTTGTTGCCATTGCCTTCTTCCTTATGTTTGAGAAGAAGAAAACGATGACATTACGTAATCGTTTTTTTTTCTGGTTCTTTTGTAGTGAAGAAGGCGACAACAACAAGCTGTTGTTGCTTTCTTCGCTTTGTTTGAGAAGAAGAAGACGATAACGACAACACACCATCGTCTTCTTATGTGATAATGTTGTAAAGAAGAAGAGGATGATGATATTGTGATGTCGTTTCCTTCTCTAGTTTTGTTGTAATGAAGAAGGCAACGGTAGCTTGCCTTATTAGCATCGCCTTCTTTTTTGTGTTTGAGAAGAAAAAGATGACGACGCATTGCCATTATCTTCTTCTGTGGTTTTTTTGGAATGCCTAAGGCAATGGTAGCTTGTTGCCATTGCTTGTTGTTGCCTTCATTTGTGGTGGGGTTGCAAAAAAGAAGAAGAAGATGATGACAACTTTCGTCACCTTTTGTGATGGCTTTGCTGCAAAAAAAAGTGATGGTTTTGTTGCGAAGAAGGTGACAACAACAATGTCAGTGCCTTCTTTTATGGTGGTGGTGTTGTGAAGAAGGCAATGGTAACATGTTGTTGTTCCCTTCTTTCTTTTTTCTTTTTTTTCTTTTTTGAACCTTTTGGTTTGGTTCATTATAATTGACAATTAACAATGAAATGGTGGTTTGTTTTAATGTTGAAGGTTGTAATGGCTAGAGGAAAGAGATTGAAAAAAGGTGGTGGTGATTTAGAAGTTCACAAATAAGATGTTGTTTCATCAAAACAAATAATTAGGAAGCAAAATGTTGATCCATTACAATCAAGACTTGGGGAGCAAATGTTGTTCCATTAGAACTAAGAATTGATGAATCAACTTAATAATGCTGATAGTTTGTAATTCAAATGGTGAGATCACTCTCAATAGAAATTGAGATTTTCGATCAAAAAATGTTGGGTTAGCAAATTGAAAGTTAGCAAAGGTTGTAAATGTAGTAGTTGCTTACCGAACTAAACACAAGATTGTAGATAATGATATGGTTTAGGGTTTCCATTTTATAAGTCAGCTAGGTTTTTTCAGCCCTTTCATTTTTTGGACTACTTAATTTTTGAACTTTAATCCTTTGATATATTATAAAGAACTTTTTTTTTCCATTGGGTTCTTTTAGCAATTTTTGATCCACCCATTTTTATACATTTTTTATCAATATAATATTTTCTTCTAGTCACACTTGTTTGATGGGTATATGGTTAATCATATATGTCTTCTTTTTAATGATTTTTTTGTTACTTTAGATTTAAGAATCAAAACTTAAATAGGCCCATATGAATAAGTAACATTAATTTGTTTAGGGTTTACAAATATCAAAATGAACATTATGCAATACCTACATCTTTTTTATTATAATTTCCAATATGCAATACCCACATATAAGGTCTCGTAATAGTTATTAATTTTTTACATCCATTGCAAATATCCGCATATATGTCTCGTAATAATTGTTGGTTTTTTACATCCATTGTAATACTCGCATATAAGTTTCGTAGTAATTGCTGGTTTTTTACATCCATTACAATACCCGCATATAGGTCTTGTAATAGTTGCTTATTTTTTACATCCATTACAATACGTACATATAGGTCTCATAAATAGTTGTTGGTTTTTTACATCCATTGTAATACTTGCATGTAGGTCCATAAATAGTTATTGATTTTAAACATCTTTTACAATATTTGCATATAGGTTTCCATTATAATATTTATGGGATTCATATGACATAATAATCTAGTCTAAATATCAACAAATAATGTCATAATTAAGGAATTATTAAAAAATTATTTCAGATAATGTAAATGATTGATTATCATATTTAAAAAATCATTTTAAAATATTAATTAATTGATTATTTGATGAACCTTAATTATTTAAATAATTAAAATTGATAATTAAAAATCAAATCAATAATTTGATATTTAATTTATTATTTTAATTAGATTTTTTATGTTGATAAGTTATTCAAATAATTATTTTAGATAATTATTCATGATAATTAATTATCATAAAATTAATTTAGGTATATAAAAATACATATTTTGGATACCCAAACCATTTATTTTGAAATGACTTTACATATGGGTATTCCATTTAGGGTTGATTATGCACCTAAGGTTGTCTACGTCACCTATGGATTATTTCAAAATGAACTTGCATGTAAGTATTACATATAAGCTTTGGTTTTCATTGAAAGGCCCACCCAAACTACATACTAGTTATTTTGAATTGACCCTTTATGTGGGTATTACATTTAGGGTTCGATCTAGATTTTAGATTACCTAAATCACCTAAAGGTTATATCGAAACGAATTTGAATATGGATATTACATTTAAGGAAACACAAAAATATATATATTTCTTACCATTTGGTAATATTTCCAAGTTAAGTTCTTTTACTTTCTTTAAAAAAATATAAAATGACATTGCATTGTTTTAAATATGTTTTAAGCCCTAAAAGTTGCGCCTAAAATGCACCATAGATTTATTTTAATTATTATAGACTTGTAAAAAAAATGTTAATTAATTTATATGTTTTAAACTTTAAACCTAAACCATAATTCTAACATTGAGTAGTAAATTTTACATTAAACCCTAACCTCCTATATCATTAATGTGACCAATTTTACATTATGTTCATTTTTATATATGTTAAATCATACTATAAGGTGAATAAATAATTTTGAAACATGAAATTCATGATGTATTGGCGAGGAATCAAATATTTAGAAAATATTTTTTGTTTCATGGGTATTGCATTTAAACAAAAGTGGGTTAGGAAATATTGAACTTTAACAACTATGGAACATATGGAAACAAAGGAGATTCATAATTATGTTATAGATCTAAACAAGTGGTAAAATCAAAAACCAATACAATGAACAAAGTTTAAAGTATAAACCTTAAGCTTTGATATATATGAACCAAATTCCTAAATATTAAATCATAAGGCATAACCTTAAAAATCCAAATAATATTTTTTCCATTAAGCTTTATTACAACCTTAACTATACAAACCCTAACAAAAATAAATCCTAGTGATATATGCCCTAAACCCAAATAACTATACAAAGTATATAAATGCAAAATTAAAAAATTAAAAACAACATAGGAAAAAATTTAGAAACCAAATTTTAAAGCTTTTAAATTACAAAGATTTACTAATTGAAAAAAACCTCAATCTTAAAAAATAATCAAATAAATTTTGTAAAAAATCAAAAGAAAAGATATGTCTATTACTTTGTGTGATTTCTCCAAATTATTTTTTTCCATTCTCTTTGAAAAAGATATAAAAAAAAATTGTATTATTTCACATATGTCTAAACCTTGAAATTTAGCCTAGTTTAAGTTAATTACTATAGATTTGTGAAAATTTTGCCAACTAATTTATGTGTCCCAACCTTGAACCTAAACCATAATCTAAAAAATACATACTTATAATAATTACATTCAAAGATGTATTGTAATGTCCATTCCATAAATAAATCAGGTAAACAAAATTTAATAAAACATGCATTAAGTAAACCAAAATGGTTCTAATTATTACATTATTTCCACTATAAATTGTTTGTAATACCTACATATGGGGAACTATGTTCATCATCCATGAATTAAGGCGAACCTTAATAAATTGATAAGTAGCATTGGGGGGCCATGGGGGTGGGAAAAGTGAGTAGATAATTAATTAGGTATTTGGCTATGTAAAAAACATAGGTAGGTAGGTGAACATAGTGGTAGGTAGGAAAGTGGGTGCATAGTTAGGTAAGTAGGTATATAAGTAGTAGTTAGTAAGTAGAAAAGAAGTTCAAGGAACAAGATAGATAGGTTACTAAAGTAGGTAGGTAAGTAGGTATATATGTAGGTAGTTGGATTAGTAGGCAAGTTAATAGGTAGGAAGAAAAATTACATTAGCAAGGTAGCTAGATAGATAGGCAAGTTAGTATAGAAGAAACAAGTTACCTTATCAAGGTGACTAGGTTTGTAGAATATTTATGTCAATAGGGTGGTTGTGTATATAGGGTTGTTAAATAGTAATGTAGCTAGGTCATTAGGGTATGTAGTTAACAAAGTAGCTAGGTTGAAAGGGTAAGTAGTTAGTATAGTAGTTAGGTTAGTAGGATAATTAGTTATTAAGGTAGCTATGTCAATAGAGGATAGTTAGTAAGGTACCAAGGTTGATTCAATACTTATAAGGGTAGGAAGGTGGGCAAGGTAGCTATGTGTGAGGTTAGGTCGAGGGAAAAAACAACAAAGAACAACCAAAAAAAGAAAGAAAGTATAGTGGTCAGTAGTGGAAAGAAATGGCCTGTGATGAACCCCATCTAACACTGAATGAAAAAGCGCAGCCCATCCAGTGGACAGAACGGCCAACTGGTGCATTGATGGCTGCTGGTTCACTCTGGCCAGTGCTCCGTTTCTCAACTATTCTCAGTAATCGGCGGCCTCCCTCCAGTCACCTAGTTCATCACCACAAGAACAATCTTTTGGATAACCACCTCTTCTAGGTTCTTTTGGATGAAAGTTAATCTTGCTATAGCAGATCGGTTCTTTCCAAAGAACCTGAACTGTGGGTTCATTAACTGACCAACATTGGTTCATAGTATGTCAAACAACGAAAAGACACTAAATATCCCCCAATGAGCTTTGTACGGGTGTCAATACAGCATGTCGTATAAAGCCAAACTGTTTTTATGTAGGGTTTGATTGGTTTGACCTTTTTCATAGGTGAAATTAAAAAACAACATTGTTTTTATTAAGTGTTGTTATTACAATGCTGATGGTTGACATGCTGATTCTCAATTGAGAGGTGGTGGGTTTGAAATTGGTTTGGGACAGCAAAACATGTAAAGCAAAAAGTTATTCTCTTGGCAGAATCTCACAGGACCTAAAAAGGATCACAACAGACAGGCCTGAACAGAGATTGTTTCTGGCAAAACTGCACAGGGCCCAAAATGGTTGCAGAAAAGGAGAAGCCCAAACAGAGCTCGTTAGGGGGGAGCACTCATTGTTTTATTTCCCTGTGTTTTGATGCAGCATCATTAGCAGTAATCCCAAAAAAGATCTAGCATTAGTTGATGACATGTTTGGTCACAACTATCAAAACTGTAGAAAACTGACCCAAAAAAAACTGCCCCAGAACTGAAAACTGTGTTGAAATGTGACGAAATTTATTTTTAAAAACAGTCGTTTTCCTGATAACTTAACATTTAAAAAAAAAGGGAATTTATGACCAAATTTGGCTAAATTGACTTATGTATAATTGTCACCTTCACTATATCAAAACATTGGAAGAAAAAACACTACTCCAAGGGCAATGTTTGAAATGTGACACAATAGAAAATTGAAGAATTTTCAAGTTGGATTGATCAGAAAGTTCCCAAAAAAAATCATTCTTGTCAAATTGACATGCTTCCATGTCCACATTTTTGTGTGAAAGGTCAAATTTTTGCCAACTTGTCATGTGAAATCATTTGTGAACGCTGCCCATCACACTTTTTTTTTTGTCACAAAAAAAAAGGTAGGCAAATCCATCAGGATACAGCACTAAAGATCATGATTAAAATTTTACATTCTTGTCGCTCAACTTGCTAGCTTTTGAACAATAGGCACCTGAAATCTTGGAAGGGTCTAAAGATAAGTCACACTTCTTTTACAAGTAAAGCACTCAGAGGAAATTTGTAGTGTATGTGGAGGACACCTTATATCCATCAATTTCCTTCCTACAAACTGGCAGGGATATCAAAGTACCTTTACCATTTTGGCAACAAACTGTCAAATAATTAATTAAATTTTAAATCTTAATTTCAGCACTTGGTTTTTTGATTCTGAAATTTTCAACAAGTAATGGTTATACAAAATAATAAACACACTCTTATCAGTGCTATCGAACAGTCTAGTGTGTCTAGACTGCCTCAATTTTAAGTTGCTGTCCTTGAAGGTCTGTGAATTTTTTTGATTTTATTAAAATTTCAGCATAAATAATAAAATAAAATTTCAAAAGTTCAACAAAACAAAAAAAATTTAATTTATGCCGAAATGGTAAAGGTACTATGGTTATGCCTACTCCTAAAGGATGGGAGGGAAATTACGCCTACTTGTGAGTGTAAGAACCCTCCCACTATTGAGGAGTAGGCATAAGAACCCTCCCATTCATATGCCTCTCGTGGTCTACATAGGTATGGTTCATGATAAATTTTGCCTCATTTTTTACAATAGGTAAAGCCCATGTGTGGGGGACATTCCCAAAATGTGGGGCTGGACTCAGCTATCGCCTCGTCCTAGGCCCTTATTTTGAGAATGCCCCCACCCTAGTGCTTTACCTTACACTTAAGAGGCACCATTACCACTTTTGGGTCTTTTGGCAAAACCCCAAACAAGAATGTACACGCAGTCTCAACTATGTACGAACTATTCTCAATATACATAAAAGTGTTTGTTTGTTTGTTTGTTTGGATGTAACTCAGACTCTAACCACTTTTGGGGCTTTATAAAACAGCACTTTGAAGACTTAATGAGGTCATCTGTGCAGTCAGGAAGTTTTGACAAAGCCAATTAACAAAGCCAGCGACTTGCTTCATGCTACTGGTGATGGGTTTTGGTCTTATGTTTAGTGTTTTCTCCTCTTAGGGCTCCCCATTGTGCATTCTGCGTTTTCAGGTGTGGTCTTTTGCAGCTTGCTTTGTGCTACTGGTGATGGGTTTAGGTCTTAGGTTTTGTGTTTTCTCCTCTTAGGGGTCCCTATTGTGCGTTCTGTGTTTTTGGGTGTGATCTTTTGTTTGGACTTCAATTTTTATTTTTATTTTTTCTTGTTCCCTTGCCTGCTGTTTTTACTTTAATTATTTATTTAAAAAATTAACAGGTTATTTAAATTATTTTTCAAAATCGGTTAATGAATTTAGAAATGGAGGCCGCGTGGCTTGAGAGAAACCTGAATTATTATTATTTTGGATAAATGTTCATAAACCAATGGTATGTGGCAGGATCCGGTATAGCTGCCTAGGGCCCCACGCCCTCGATGGCGCCAATTCCAGTTTGCATTTTAGTTTAAGGTACAGTCTCAGGATGGGGGCTGCCAGGCACTGTGTCCCAAGGGGATACGATACTTCACTAGGTGGGGCAGCCTCACTAGTGAGGCTGATTTCCTGAGTTCACCGGGCTGCGTGGTATCACAAACTGCCAACCACCTGGCAGGCTGGTAATGAGGCTGACTTCCTGAGTTCACCGGGCGGGACTACAAAATTCCAAAAAGGCCATGACAGGAGTGAGCCTGGGGTCCCAAGAGATGGAAACCTGAACGTCTTACAAATTTTGCTTTAATTTTATGTACGGAATTAAAAAAAGGTCATGAAAGGACTGGGCTTGAGATTTAAAGTAGAATATTCTTTGTTTTCGGATCCCAAGACAAGGAATATGGGCTTGCGCTTAGGGGCAAACATCATAAGATTCCCTTCGACGGTGACCCTGGACATCTTACAAATTTTGCTAACGTCATGCACGCAATTCCAAAAAACTCATGAAAGGACTGGGCTTGGGATGTAAAGTAGAATATTCTTTATTTTCGGATCCGAAGTAAAGGAATATGGGCTTGCTCTTAGGCGCAAACCTCATACGATTCCCTTGGACAGTGATCCTGGACATCTTACAAATTTTGCTAACGTCACGCACGGAATTCCAAAAAAGTCATGGAAGGACTGGGCTTGGGATTTTAAATAAGATATTCCCTGTCCTAGGAATATTTCCCTTGGATGGTGGCCTTGACATTTTACAAATTTTGCTAATGTCATGTACAGAATTCCAAAAAGGCAATGAAAAGCCTGGGCTTGGGGTTTAAAGTAAAATATTCCCTGTCTTGGGTCCTAGGACAGGGAATATTGGCTTGGGCCTAGTGGCAAACCCCATGGGATTCCCGTGGACAGAGACATTGAACATTTTACAAATTTCGTCATGTACAAAATTTCAAAAAGGCCATGAAACAAGTGGGCTTGGGCTTGGGTTTTAAAGTAGAATATTCCATGTAAAGAATTTGTAAAGAATTAGTTACAATATACTTGTGATTATTAATAAACAATATAGCTCATTATAATTATGTTGACATTTTCCATAATTTAAAGATTTATAATATGGTTGTAATTATTAGTTGCAATTATATAACTAGATATTAATTACTACTAATTAAGATATCTATTTATTTATCTCTTTATCTCTTTATTTATTTCATTAATGTGTATTACATAATTACTTAGAGACAATGTTGTATGAACTAAAAGGCTTTCTAGTGTTGTATGTCCATATGAGAATGTTTCTCCTCCCCAAAAATTTGTCGCATATTGTTTGTCATCCTTTCCAAATTATGAAGAATGTAAATGGAAGCACTCCAAACATCCAAGACACAAGAAGTATTCAAAAAAGAAACACCACTTGCGATGAACTAATTGAAATGATTCAACCTTAAAAGGTCAAATTCAAAATAAAATAGGATTTTCCTACCTAGATGGTTTAAGTGTAGGCTTAATCTAGGTGGCTTACATCAACTAGGCCTAGTCTAGCAACCTAGCTTTAGGTGCAACCTAGGAAAGGACATAACGTAAGCTTCTAAGGTAGGCCTAGGTTGCCTAAGCCTACTTTATGCTCCTAGACCTAAGCCTAGTTGCATAGGCTTTAGGTTTTAGGTTCCTAGACCTATGCTTAGGTGCCTAGGCTTAAAGCTTAGGTTCCTAGACCTAGTACTTAATTTTGGGCTTAATTTAGGTTTATCCTAGGTCCTTTAGGTTCTAGCCACATGGCATAGCCTAAGTGGTTAATATTTAAATGTACCTAGCTTAGGCGGCCAATGTTTAAATGCCACATGGCCAAGCCTAAGTGGCCAATGTCTAAATGCCATGTGGCATTTGACCAATCAAAATTATGTTTGACTAATCAAATAGAGTTCACCATCGCACAAAACCATTCTTTAAAACCACTAATGAATACATTGTTACTTCGACACCCTAAAAATACCACAAAACAAACTTGAACCAAACCACCCAATCACCTATTTGGTGGTTTTTTTATCCCATTGGGAACCAACCACTACCCTAAACCACTAAACCTATTGGAAACCCACTATAATGGTACCAACATAAAATGAATGGTTTACACATTGGTCTAACCACATGTTTTCTAGTAATGTCTTTAATTCTAACTTGAGTTTTTTCATATTTCAAAACTATTTTATCTCTCCTAATCCTCCTTCCTCATCTTTTGATCTAATAATAATATTTTCCTCAACAATGTTTCTCTAAAATCTTTTGAACAAATTCCCACCATAGAACCCAATTTGAATTAGTCTTCATGAGTCTTAATCCTACATAATCATACTACACCTATGTCCACCTTATAAATTGTTGAGACTACTTATGTCCAGTTTGTCCAACATGGACAACACAATTCTGCCCTCAACATTACAAGAATGACACTAGTAAGCAAATGGGTGAGCAGGTGAACAAGTGAGCATGAGTAGGCTCACATGAGCAAGAAGGAATCTTTAGAATATTCCATGCCACATCAGGGAATATTTTAAGTATATTCTTTTGCCACATGGAATTAATATATGACGTGGAAAAATATTTCATGCCTTGTCATGGAATATTTTGCCACATCACATATGTGATTTGTTGGGGAATTAGCAATGATTTATTTATTCTAAACATATTATCATTCTTGGTGCAACCAATGTTCCAAATATTTAAAGTTTTTATACAATATTTTCAATATTTTCAGAACTATTGAAATGACAAAAAATTACATGACTAAGAATTATTTGATGAATTTAAACTAATAAATATATTAGTTTTTCGACAAGCATGTGTTACGATGGCAATAAAATAAGACAACATACATGAAAACACGTTATGATTGTCAATGGGTTTATTGTAAATAAATGTATAAAGTTTTATGAAGTCACATATTTTGATGCCACACCATTAGTGTATAATCACCAAAACAAAATCACAGATACATCTCATAAGAATAGTTAAAATAATACATAATGGAAAAAAAACTATTTAACCATAACTAAAAAAAAAAATTCTACATACTAAAAGCAATTATTAATAATGACGTCATACTGGTTGTCATTAGAAAGAATATTGTAAATTTGCCCATACCCAAGTGGCAGGACATCAATAGTGGGGAAAATAATGCATTGGAGAAATAATATGTTAGCTTCCCATAGTTTGTGTGTTGTTATATTATTTTGAACATGGAAGACCATTTCACCTTCTTGCCACCACAAGTTGTAAGTTAACAACTTGCATCAGATGACCTCACAATGTTGTGACAACTCACAATAGGCACATGGGAATTGCTTGAACTAGAAGATTGGAAGCCAAATAAACTTCGAGCATTATTTTTACCCAAGTGGTCAAAGGAAAACCCTACCTCTTTTAGAGTTATTGCCTCCTTCTAGGCCAAGTTAGTACCTTCTTGGATGGGCCATATGGTTGGAACTATAGGCCTAGCAATTGCAAATTTTCAAGTTGTCCCACCCACACAACAACTCAAGTCATCGAGACAAAACCAATGCTTATGGAACTCGAATGATCCGCTGTGATATTCAACCCAAAAACTTGAATACCATGGAGTAGGAGTTCCACTTATTGATTTGTAAATGTTGATCCTTGTTTTGCATTTGAGTGCCATGGTTTTCTAGAATGCATAACATTGAATTGCATATTTGGGTGGGCAATGTTCAACACACCATTAACCATTAACACAAATATTTTCCATCAACTTCAAGCCACCTCGAGATAGTAAAGGAATCATTGGAACTAGATGGTAATTATTGAACATGTACATCCTCCACAATATCAGGTTAAAGAGCTAGAATGGATACCCATGGATGAAAGAAATTCACATGGTCAAGACGATTGGAATCTTTGTCTATGCCTAAAGGACAATTAGCAAGTTGCTTAGCAAACCCAAACACCTTTTATCACTAGTAAAAATCAGCCAAAATGTAACCACTTCATTTACAACTACATGCGACTTGTAGTCGTTTGTGACTAAATTTGGGAATATTTGCAACTACAAGACCAACTTTCAACTATTTTGGTCATTTTCACAACTATGATGCAACTATTAAAATTTCATCTTATTGGTTGCATCAATTTTACATTTATTTTCATTCATTAATAGGTTGATAAGTCCCATTAGTTGCATCCTAAAGGTATTCTACAATGACATAGGGGTGTATTTTAATGTTTGTACTATATATATATATATACGTATGTATATTGTTCATATAATGAATCTAAAAATTAATATTTGAACTTTGAATTTTTTTTATTCAAATATGAAAACTGTTCAATTCTTTAAAACGTTATTTGAATTTCAAATTTTGATTTGAATATGATATTTTTATTTTAAAATCAAAAAGACTTATTTGATCTAAAAATTGATTTTGAATTTTACATTAATATTTTCGAATCCAAAAATTAGTATTTCAATTCAAAAAAAACTTAATTGATCATAAAAATGGACATTTTAATTTTGAATATTTTTATATGAATATGAAATTTTATATTTCAACTCTGAAAATTTTTCATTTAAATTTTAAATAATCATTTGATTCAAACCTGAAATTTAAATTCCATATTATTATTTTGGATTTTCCAAATTAATACTTCCAGACTGAAAAAAATAAATTAATAATTGAGTCTAAAAATGGACATTTCAATTGTGAATATTGTTATTTGAATATGAAAATTGACATTTCAATTCTGAAAATTTTTATTTAAATTCAAATATATATACATTTGATCTAAAATTGATATTTGAATTCTAAATTATTATTTTCGAATCCAAAAATTATTATTTCGATTTTAAAAACTTTATTGAGTCTAAAAATCGGCACCTTGATTTTAAATATTTTTATTTGAACATGAAATTCGATATTTGAATTCAGGAGTTCTAAATTTAAATTTAAAGAAATTATTTGACTTGAAAGTTGAAATTTGAATTCCAAATTATTATTTTGGATTCTCAAAATTAATATTTCAATTCAGAAAATTATTAATTGAATCTTAAAATGGACATTTTAATTTTGAATATTATTATTTGAATTTGAAAATTGACATTTCAATTCTGGAATTTGTTATTTAACTTCAATAAACTTTGATATAAAAATTGATATTTGAATTCTGAATTATTATTTTGGAATCTTAAATTTATATTTTAATTGAAAAAAATAATGATTGAGTTTCAAGGGTTTTTTCTACTAGTGTTATCCATAATAAATCATTTTTATAAACAATTATAAATGATTATGTTTATTAAATCTAAGTGACACTAAATAATTATTGTTTTAACATAGATTTGTATATTAGAAGAAATTAATTAATTAAATTAATGTGACATTACTTTAAAATAATTGTAATTACTTCATATAAGAATTAAATAGTATGTGCATAATTATTTTCTAATTGAACATAATTATTCACACTTTTTAATTTATAACTTCAAACCTGAATTAAAATTTTGGAAAAATTATAGTGTAGTTAAAATAATTATTTTATTGATTTTAATTTCACGAATTATTATATAATAATATTATCTTAAAAAATTCTGTGATTAATCATCTATGACAAATATTTTATAATAATTTTATAGTAATTATGAAAATTAATGTTATGTTTAACAAATTATTGTATTTATAGTTAATAATTACCAAGAGAGAAAAATTACTTGACCTATAATAATTTTTACAACAATAAATTTAATTATACAATAAATAATGTAATTAGTTGAATAATAATTTTTAAAAAATTCATGTAATAATTTACTTTCTAATAAAAAAATTTAATTCATTATTTATAATTTTAAAATAAATATTTTAAAAAATTAATTTAGAAATGTAGTCATTAAATTATTTTTAAATTAATTATATTATATATAATTTGATCAAATACTAAAAATAATATAATTTTAAAAATATTTTATTTATTTATGAATGATTTATTAATAATTTGTGAGTAACTAGATAGCTACTTTGGTAAATATTAAGAAGTTATTACTTATTTAAATATTTGTAGTGTATAGTTTATAATTTAAATATATGTAAATTTAATCATCATTAATTAAATGATTACCTAATTATCTAGTACTTGAATTGTTTAAAAGTCTAAAAATTAACAAAGTAAGGCATGAAGAAAGTTTTGGAATTACAACTTAGTTTGTAAAAAAGTTGTAACTTCAAAACTTATTCCATATTGTTTGTTCTTCATTTCTATTTTGAACACTATATAAAACAAGGAGGGTGTGGCCATGCAATTTCACATTAAGAAATTTGTGCACATGGGATTAGCTAATCAAAAGGCTCAACCGAAAACAAAAAAACAAATAATGCACAATTCTAAAATACTTACCTCCCCAACCTATTTATCTATTTAGCTAGGTAGGTACCTAGTTGACCTACCCATCTAGGTTGGCCTATGTACCTACCTACCCAAGTACCTACTTATATGAGTAGGTATTTAACCTAGGAAGGTAAAACCTACCTACTTACTTTTTGACCTAAATAAGTAGGTAGGTAGGTAGGTAAGGATTATAGGCACCTATTTATGTACCTACCTAGGTACCTACCAACCTAATATTAATTTTTTTTTAATGCCACATGGCATATTTACATTGGGCCACGTGTCATAATATAAGATCATCCAAGTATATGAATTGAACGTCCTAGATTATTTCAAAATAATAATAATTATTATATTCTAAATAATCAAATATTAAAACACGTGGTAGCACATGATTTGCCCTCAGTTGTGACCAAAATAGTTGCATCTTAGTCACATGTGACAATATGTATGCAATGGAGTCAAAGGATGAAATGTATTTATTGACTTTTTCTTTCATACAATACTTTTTGTCATTTGCGACTAGTTTATCACATGTGACTTGTCTTAGGCAACTAAAAGAATTTTAGTTGCAAAATGTCTCTTGCAACTAAACTTTAGTCGCAAAGAATAGTCGAAAATACATGTTTTTTTTCTAATGTATCCCTCAACATGCGAAAGGCAATTTGTGAAAAATGACCCAAATGTGAAATTTGCCATAGCAATTGCAAGTTTGGCAGGATCATTCGATCCTTGTGCCCTCTTCAACAACAATTCATTTTTATCAGATCCATGACCAGCTAGGCCAACTTGCAAGTATTATTTATATAACATAGACTGTTTGAAAACACGGACATAGTCATTAGATGTCATTACATATAGACAAGTGTTGCATTTTTTTGACTACTGCAACTAGATGTTATGCACAATTTCTATTAGATTACAAGTGGGCATGTCCAGTCATTCCTTATCATTGAACCTTTGTACGTCAAAGGAAAAATAGTCAACAAAATTTAAAATGTCACAATAGAATTAGAGCAAGAATGAAAATGCAAATGGAATTCTTGTGTTAAATGCAAACAAGAAAGAGAAAGTCATAATATGCACATGGACCATGGACTATCCCCATTGTCTAACATGAAAATGCCAAAAGTTAAGCCAATTGCCAAGCTCATGGACACTTGCTTTAAAAGCAACCCCTAATGAAAGCCACCAACAATGAATTAAAGCATGTATACTATCGACCTCCCCAAGGGATTTTACACCCTTGTATTGGTGGCAAAAATTGATGTGTTGATCTTGAAATTCATGTTTGATTAGTTGTTTAGTGTGCTCATCAAACGATTAAATCTAGTGGAATAAACATGTGCGTTCCTTGTCACTCATCCTCACAAAGGGGTCCCCCAATCCATAAACAATTCTGATGGCATTCCAATTTGCTTATGCGTCATCAACTAGGAATCCTTTGAAATTCAGTTTTGGAAAGTTGTGCTTCTACATTGTGTCATTGAGCTTTGTCCACATTACTTGTTGAGCCTCCATGTCCTTAGAATGTATGTCACAAACCTCAATGGTCATCACTTTGCAATAGGCCGAATTGTACACATGACAAGCCATAGTTGTCCAACTAGCCACACACTTCACATGATCAAACATGCAAACATTTTGCAAACCCCCTATAGGTTGCATTCGTGTGACAAGATTTGTTCCACTCCCCACATCGTTTATGGACATCTTAGAAATGAACACCTTTTGTTCAAGAACTTATCTAGGGAAACAACATTCATGGATGTAGTTATATCAATTCTTAGACTTCAATTCAAGGGTGCTATTAATGTAACCACCACCTGGACAATGCTTGAAAGAAGTAATGAAGTTACGAACATTGGGAAAACTCAATTCACAAAACTTGTCCTAGATTTACTCCAACTGCTCACCTTTGAGAAGCTCCACTTTACCATTGTTATAATCATTGAGTAGATGCCTAGCCAAAAAGGTCTTGTTGGTACTTAGGGAAATCACAAACATGTTCACGTTAAGTGTGCAATCAACCTCTTCTACAATCAACCTTCTAGTCTCCTCCAAAGATTCCTTGCACTTGCCATCCGCAACAGGATGGTTGTGTACCCTAAGATGAATTGCCACTTTTAATAGAAATTAGAATTTATGCACAACATAATAGATTCTCCCACTATAACTAGCGATGCAAAAGGGAAGAGCATGACAAAATTTGCATCCAAACAAAGAAGCAAATGGAGTCAGTTGCATTTGACCTACAGTTGGAATATGAACATTTTGATTGTATTAGAAAGTTTCATTGTGAAAGGCAAAGTGCACAAAGTTATCACAATCATCTTGCACACAATGCAGGTGACCCAAGCAATAAGTCTTCGTGAAGCTCAACCCAAAATTGTTTTTAATATTAATGGTGATCACCTTACATCGAGCATGGCCATCATTCTTTTTGTCCATGCCCTACATTTTGAAAGAGTTGTGATGCATTCCCAAGCTCCTTGATAGATTCAAATGTGAATCCAAGGTGAACACAGCGGAAGGATGAGGAATTATAGTGCGTTCCCTGGTTCACAGCACTTCAGGGGTAGAGGTGCATGCTAGAGCTTTGGGATGGGGACTAGGAAGGGTGACAAGCAAGTCAATTATTCACACAGACTTGCACAAACCAAACAAGTTGGTTAATGCATAGTTGGAGCATTTTTGGTGCATGGACGAGCCATTAGCAAATACGGATTCACAAAACTCACCACAACCTAGATTTGGGAGAAGCCACCACCTTCCCCCTTATAGTATTCTTTATGCCTGACCATGGGGCCAACACCCAAATGTCATTTTGCCTCGAGACTCCCACGTTGGGAGTCCTAAAATTCCCGAAATTGGGACTTCTGTGACTTTGTAGGCCCATAACTTCTTGTGCAGACCTCCGATTAATGTGAGAACTAAAGCAAAGTTGTAGCCCTCATTGAGAGCTTTTTAATGATATCTGACATGCCACCTGCACGCAAGTAAATTTAGGTTTTTCCTAACTTATAGTGGTTGGGGGTCAAATTGTCAATTTGACTCCTGGCTCTTCTTTTGGCCATAACTTATGTTTTAAGTACCCAAATGGATCATGCGAGTTCGTTTTAAACATTTAAGTTTCAAAAGTTTTTCAATTATATAAGGAACTCTTCAATTTAATAAGTTTTGGCCCCTACAATTGCCCTCTGAAAATTTAGGAGTCCATCAGGATTCCAATTCCTAAAGTGGGACTCACTTGGAAGTGGGAGCTCATTTGGGAGTGTGGGGTTCATTCCCTCACACTCTCCTACACTCCTGAAAGCACAAAAATGTGACTTTTGGGCTTCATTCTTAGCTTACACCTTTGCAAGCCCTTGCTTTGGTCACAAGCCTAAGGCTAGGGTTGCAACAGTTGCAAGCATTGGGAAGCAAAGGTGATAATTCAAACAAGACATCCCCATCAAAAATAGTCAACAAAAATTGGACTTTTTGAATAGATATCTGTCATAATCCAAATTTCATAGCTCATTGGAGCTCTATCCTAGAAGCTCCATTAAATGCAGGCAAGAAACCATTAACTAAATACTTTCAAGAAAGGATGAAGGCTATGATGACAAGGCAGAAAATGGTCATGATAATGGAAACTATGGCTACAAAGAACAAGATTTAAAAATCAAATATGGTAATATCATGGATGAGGAATGGGGTGTCAAATTGTCACTCGAAGAAAAATTAAACAACTCAATGAAATCAAATGAAAAAAATTTGACTAAAGACACAAATCGAATGTCGTTAACTTCATGTTTTTGTTCACAATCTTAACCATAGACCTTTCTGTTTTTGGCATCAAGTTTGTTTCTTGAGAGTTATGAGTAAGACTATCACCAACAATGCAATAATGCCCACAACCAACCCCTATTATCTCCCTTGAAAAGATGTCATAGGAATTTAGTACATCGAATTCAAGACCAAGTTATTAAAATCATATAAAACATTGTTCAAAAAGCGAGGTCATCCATACATTGTTGACCATGATGGTTAGCTCTAAGCATCCAACAACATGAAATGTCGCCATGTTATCAAGGACATACAAATAATAATGAAAAAGAAAAAAATGCAACAAAGAATGAAATGCAATCAAACACAAAGCATGAATTTGAATACTTTAAAAGACAAGTGGGGAGAACAATGAATCAAGATAGACTCGATAAGATGTTAAAAAATGAGGGATGAATATGGTATCAGAATCACTGAAATATTATTATAGCCAAAGATTACGAGATCTGAGGCGGAATATTGAAAGTGAAACAGGTTGATAAAATTGAAACCATAATAATATAATGCCATGTCTAGATTCCATTCCTTAAACCTCATTGTTATTCCCAAGACTAAGAAACAAATGACACATGAAATGAATTGTTGAAAGGAGTTTAAAAGTGGGGAACAATTAGGAAGATTTGGCATTCAATTGATTCCTTGATCACTGACAACCCTAGTTTCAAATATTCATATTCGAAAAGACAACTGAAACATAAAAATAATATACAATCATCACAAGAATTGACTCTAGTGGTAGGACATTTAGAGTGAGGTCAATCCTACAGGAATAGCCATTTCCATAATGATGAATCACTTTGGTTTCATTTAGAATTTCAAAAGAAATAGAGAAATGGTGAGATGGGTGGAAGACCACAAAAAGAAATGTAAAAGAAGGGCAGTTAATACAAAAGATAATAATGATTTGTGGAATCATAACTTCGGCATAGATTGATCAAATTGTGTGCACTACTACTAGCATGATTCTAATGGGACAAGATATGATTGGAAAAAAACACGCTACAAACAAAAAGTAATGAGCACACCATTAACAGGATCCCGACAATAGCAAGATATTTCTATCATAATTAGATGTTGTAAATCAGCATGAATAATTTTATTAAAAAATAGCTGCACTTTCATGGGAAAACATAATTAATATAAGAATCATATATTGTAAAAAAAATCATAACCCAATGGGATTCCAACATATCAATATGGCAATCTTCTAACATATAATTTTTTTTGCATTTGACATTAAACTATTTGAAATATTCTTAATTTGGATGTGGTGTAAATGTATATACCACATATGTGTTGTACCAGGAATGTGAATGTTCCATACAAATCTACCATCTAGATTTGCAAGAAGCCCAAACCTTATGTATGTGTGATTATTAATTGAGTACCAACAGAATTATCTAGTGAAATATGTATGTGAGCTATATGAATTGGAACATAATAAGGGTTTGTGGCATATTTAAATCTTGAGAAATTGTATGTGTAAAATGTGTATATATGGCAAATGTATCATGACATAAGAATAAAACATGTTACAAACACAATATGACTCAAGCCCAAATGTGAATTTTACATTTAATTATTCAATAATTTGAAATTTCAATATATCACACATCACACATATCAATTATCATCACCCCACATATCTAACTAAACATGGATTAATAAAAAGAATAAATGATTCACTTCACTTTGATATCTTTTACAAACACGGTGGGGATGATCATGACCTATACCAATAGAACAAGCACACATCCATAAGGACAAATAAAATACAACAAAACTCCAAAGCAAGTTTATCCAAATGTGTTGGCCAAACCCAATTTTGTCATTTCAAAGGTGTGGTGAGAAGGTTATAATTGTTTTGAAATATCAATTGGACTTTCAAAAGATATGCTTAAAGAAGATTAAAGCCAATTTGTGATTAAAGCAAGGCCATACACACTATATGATGACCATTTACACAAACTAGGACCAGATGGAGTGTTGAGGCAATGTTTAACACCCATTGAAACCTTTAAAGTTTTGAAGGAATTCCATGAAGGGCTAGTTGGAAGTCATTATGGTAGCAATACGATAGTGAAGAAAATTATATCAATATGTTACTTGTGGCTAACTATTCACAAAATGCCATCGATTTGTGCCAAAGATGTGACATTTGTCAACAATTAAAACCTATGACGAAGTGGCAAAGGACCACTCAAACTAGTTATGGCATTTGAACCCTTTATGAAATGGGGTTTAGATTTTATGGGACCTATCAAACCCATAGCTAAGAGTATTGGTAACCAATATATCATTATAGCCATTGATTACACCAAGTGGGTAGAGGCTAAGGCTCTTAGGGACAATATAACAAAGAGTACAACCAAATTCATTTATGAAAACATTATAATTAGGTTTGGATCTCCCACCCACTTTGTTGGTGATCAAGGAAACCGTTTCATGAACAAAACCATTGAAGTACTAGTGGAGGAATTTATGGTTGTACATCACAAGGGTATTTACAAGCTAGAGTGGCTCAATTTTGACCAAAAATTGAGTCCACAGCAGTGTTTTAAAAAAGGTGGATGATTGTCCAAGAAATGAAAGTTGTTAGATTTTTTTGGTCCAAATCAATCCAGGTCATTTTCGTATGGTGTGGGCTAGGCGGGTAGGCTAAAATGTGTCGCAGGGAATAGGTGGGGTAGGCACCTATTGGTGATGTGAAGCAAGCTTTTCAAATTTCATAAGTGTTTTGATTGAATTGACAATCATGACAATTTTCAATCTGTATGATTTGCTTCAAATCACACCATTTTTTTGTTTTGTAGTTCGAGGTTTATAAGCTTGGAAATGATGGCATGGTAAGGCCCACCTTCAAATAGTTGCAAATTTGATAGCTTAAGAAGAGTGAAGTAGGAGGGTGAAGCACATTTGAAAGGACAAAGGTTGGGTTTTGTTACTCCTTTCATTACAAGAAATCATGGTTTTTTCAACTAGGAATTTCGGTTAAAAAAACCCCCCCTATGGTTTTTTTTGCCCCCATGTCCAACTTGACCAAAATGCCATTTTGGACAAGTTGATTTAGACCCAACCATTTGGACTAGGTCTTTTTGGTTGGTTTTTTTTATTGAACCACTGTAAAAATAATATAATTTGAGCAACGACTAAAAATATGTAATTTAGATTCTATTATTAAAATTAATATAATTAATTACCCTACCTACCTACCTAATTTAAAGACTTAATAATTAATGTCAAAAAATTATTTATTTATTTACCTACCAACCCTATATCTTAGGCCTAGGTTAAGCCACCTAGCTTAGCCACCTAGGCTAGACCAGGCCATTTAGGCTAAACCAAGTAGTCTAGGCTAGGTAGTTTAGTGGGCTTTGCAAACCTAGGTTACCTAATTAGGTCACTTAATTAACCAAGGTAGCCTAGGTTGCAAGTGTGGGGACTTGAACTCTTCACCTCCACATTGAGGAATCAAGTCCTTAACTATTGCACCACCACCCCATAAAATGATTTTTTGGACAACATAATTGTAATGAACATGATTTTGGACCAACATATTGTAATCAACTTCCATGAATTTTTTTCAACATATTGCACTAAATGAACTTGAATTTTTTTATGTACTACTTACATAAATAAGTAGGTTATAGGTAGGTTAGCCTAGGTAGGTAGGAGGTACCTATTAATAAATGCATGTATGTAGGTAACATGCAGGTTATAGTCTACTAGGCCTAATAGGTGCTTATTAAATTTATGTTTATACCTACCTAATAAGCTACCTATGCCTTAGATGTTATTTAATAGGCTATGTAAATACTTATTAGCCTTTTAATAGATCTAACCTAAGCATATTAGGTAGGTAGCCTAGTTAAGTAGGTCTAGGCTTAAGCTACCTACCTAATAGGCTAGGCTACCTACTTAGTAACCTAGGTACCCTAGGTTAGGTTACATACCTATTTAATAGGCCTAGATAACCTAAGGTAGGCTACATACCTACCTAGTAAGCCTAAGTGGCCTAGGTTAGGCTAGCTACCTTATAAGCCTAGGTGGCCTAAGCTAGGCTACATACCTAGTAGGCCTAAATGGCCTAGGTTAAGTTACCTACCTTGTAGGTTTAAGTGGCTTATGTTATGTACATACTTACCAAGTAGACCTCGATAACCTAGGTTAGGCTAGCTACCTAATAGGCCTAGGTGGCCTAGGCTACTTACCTAGTTAATAGGATAGGCTACCTACCTACTAGACTTAGTTGGCTTATGTTATTTTATACTTAGTATGCCTAGGTTATGTACATGTAGTAGGCCTAGGTTAATAGGCTATCTACATAGCTAATAGGTCTACCTAGTGAGCCTAGGTCATTTGGGATAACTATTTAGAAGGTTTACACTACCTAATTATGGGCTACTTAGTAGTCCTAGGCTACGTCCTAGGTAACCTACTAGGTAGGTCTATGCTAAATTATTTAGCTAAGCTACTAACTAAGTTATTACCTAACAAGTAGCCTACTGGCTTATTCATTATGTTAGGCCAGATAGGTAATCTAAACCTAGTCCTAACCTATTAATTATGTTAGGTTAAGTAGGTAGCTTAAGCTTAACAAGTAGGTTAAGTCATCAAATGAGTATGGTTCATTTCACTAAATGTCAAATCATAAAAGTCAATTTGACTAAAGGTCAAATTAAAATGGTCAATTTGACTTAGGGTCAAATTAGGATGGTCAATTTGATTAAACCCTATTCATTCGATATGGCCAGTTTGATGGATGTTTGTCCATTTTGATTAGATTTTGGGCTTGACACTTGGTCAAATAAATCACTTTAGTCAAATGTACTAATCAAATGTAACATGTGTTTTTCACGCCCCAAACCTTTAATCAAAATGGACATACCCTTTGGTTAATGTGAACATTTTGGTCAAGTTGACCTTTTGAAAAGCCATGATTTTTTGTAGTGCTTGTACGTTCCTATACATGTGTTTGGAGATGGTGGTGTAATATCCAAAAAAAATTTGTAGAGAAATACAAACTTAGTTGTGAAGGTTTGAGCCCAAAGCATGTGAAAGTGCCAAAGGACATTTCTTTGGAAGAAATTAGCAAGTTTTTTGGTCCTATTATGAACAAGAATGGCTACAATTAGGAGTTCACAATGGACCCTTTGTTTATTGAAGAAATATAGACATTATGGATGGTGGTACACCATAAGTCGTTTATGTTAGCATCACGATTGATATCAGTAGGAATGGCTAAAAGGTTGGCATGTAAGAAGATGGGGAAAAAAACGAATTGGGCTAGGTATGTAGAATGGACAAATAATGAGTAATAATGCTAGGAGGCAAGGATGTTAAAGCGAATGTTGGATGTGTTCAGTTCTGATGAAGAAGAAGATGATGGGTTACATGCACAAGAGATGCCTATATAAGTAGATCCAAAATGCACAAGTTTGTTTCACCTTCACCTTCAAGTTTTTTTTTTTTTTTTTTTTTGCAAAATCAATTTTTGTTAATCGTTGTTAATTTTAA
>Ga0116227_10003172_pt1 | contig 36793 bp, 25 predicted proteins | sample S1TSphgellanicum_FD_89693 | JGI IMG/M metagenome (GOLD analysis project Ga0116227, IMG submission 89693) | Host-associated microbial communities from peat moss isolated from Minnesota, USA - S1T2_Fb - Sphagnum magellanicum MG | ecosystem: Host-associated > Plants > Peat moss > Unclassified...
GATCTTCTGTAATCCCAGCCTTGAACGCAAGCAACGCATCTCTTTCAGCTGCCGGACATGACTGCGCCACAACTACTGCAATATTCTGCATTGAAATCATAAGAACAAAACCCAAAACAAAAACAAATGAAAACTTCCCCATGATGATCATGAAGCTTTTTAGTACACTTACAGCTGCCTTCTTATATATCTGTAGATATCTAGATCACTAAGCTGACAGCTTCTTATATAGCTACTGCAAATCCTGAAGCTCTAGCTAGCTCTCAAACTGATCAAAGAAATTCTCCAGAACAAAAAAAGCCTACAACTTTGTGCCGAATGGACAATGCTACTGCAGAGACAGTACTGATGAAGCTGATGGAGTTGAGATTAATGGGGGACACTAGTATGAATATTTATAACAGCAGCACTGGCAAGCAAGCAAGCAAGCTAGCTAGCTGCTGGGAAGAATTGCTAGGAACTGCTGCTGGGAACTGCCTGTTGTGTGCTAGAGCACAACATTCAAAGCTGAGCCAGTCATGGGGGACTGGTTGATGGGATGGGGCAGCTGCTTCTTCTTTTTCTTCAACTGGAGTAGCTGTAGAATGAGAAGGGCATGACGTCTTTGTGTGTGTATGTATGTGTCTATGTGTGCAATGGGTCCCTCCCAGATCACTGTAACTACTACTGTGATGTCAACAAGCAAACAAAGAGAGAGAGAGAGAGAGATAAGGATTCCAGCAGTTGATCTTGTGGGTGGAGAAAAGAACAGTAGTCTTGGATCTCTCCTCCAACTCTGAGTTGCCAGTTGGGGGGGTTACTTTGTCCTCAGGAGTCTACTACTGTCCTTCAAAGTGGACTTCTTTTAATGGGTTTTACAACTTTTGGTGCTTTTGTCATAGTCAATAAATAGGGTTACAATATTTGTCCTCTCAGGAGGAGTCTACTATAGTTCTATTTCAGTTTAAAGGCCTGCTTTAACACTAGGAGTCAGGGCCAAAAAAAACTTGGGGCCCACTTTGAGCATTTTTTTTTGGTTGCAAATTGGCCCTAAGTTACTAATAACATGGTAGAACATTGGCCCCCAAGGGTTTGCAAATTGGCCTCCCAAATTTGATGGTATCCTTTTTGTTTTCCAGTTTCAGCCTTGGGGCCAATACAAGGCCATGAAGTTCAGCATTTATTAGTAACTTGGGGGCAGATTGAAAAGTTTTTTTGTTGCTATTTCAGCCTTGACTCCTAGTGTAAAAGCAAGCCCTTGGGGCTGATTTCAACGTTTGCACTAACAGGAATGCTGGCTTTGGGTTGAACATTGGCCCTGACTAATTAAGTAGTGGACATTTCAAAAGTGGGGTCACAAGTTTCAATGGCTGATTTTGTTCATAGTCAATAGTCAAACAGGCTCTAGATCATAATTGATGAGCATTTTTTCTTCATCAAAGTCAAAAATTTAATCAAAGCTCCCAATAATGGATTGTTTGAGTCCCCTAAGTTTAGCAATATTTCTCTAAATTTAGCATTCAATTCTAACTGAGAGTAAAAAAGCAGCTACACCACCCATAAACCAGAATGAAACCAGGGTCTAGCACCCACCAGCACACCATGTAGGATGGATGAATGGATGGATGGTATGTGCAAACACTTTTTTCATTGTCCCAGAGCTAAGCACGGTGGTTAGCTATGTATTATATATCCCACATGTATCTACTATGTACCTTCATCGTAGCCATCAATTGCCTTGCCTACTTGCACTTACATAGTAAGCACTTACATTGTCTAAGTACTGACCTATGATACTTGCCCACTTAGATAAGTAGTTTGTTTGTTACCTCCCTAGTCTACTAAGGTGAAAATAGGACGGTTTAAAGCATAGGTTTCCGAGGCAGACTTCTTAACCTTCCTACCTTAGATGTACTTCATCCAAAAAATGAGTCATAACAGAGATTCCCAATGGATGGTGCACTGGTGGGTTGCTGCTGGGTGACATAACCCCTACCACCCGCACCTACTATTTGGGTCCTTATGGGAGTTTGCCACATCCAACATAGAACAATAATCATTTCCCCTTGCCCACCCATAAAAATTAAAAATTGGGCACTATGAAGTGAGAGACTATTAATTTAAATACCACCACCTGGGCCAATCATTATGAGCAGGCAACAATTCAAAGTAGTTTGTTTTTAATTGAGCATTTTGAAGACCACTGTATGTGTGTATGTATGTATGTATGTATGTATGTATCCTGTACAAGTTTCTAGGTTTCAGTCTTTTTCAACCTACGAAGTAGCTACTTTATCTAGAGTACAGTGAGACAGATGTTCTAAGAGCATTCCACCAACTCCGAGTCTCTCACCCTTTACAAATATTTCAGACATCCAAGTTTTAGTTACTTACTTTTTCTCAACCACACCCATAAAACTAAAATTGGGACTGCAAGTACGTGGTACAATACTCAAACTCAAACTGGGGACTGGTAGTGGGTGAGCAACGCACTTGGACCAATCAAACTATCTACCCAATCAAAAACAGAGAGCAGTCAATAAATACGATTTCACTGTGTTTATTATACTAATTCATGGCTCTGAAAGTTGTGGCTATTTTCAGGGTCCCAGAACTCTTCCAGTGGATTCACTGGATTTGACTGATGAACCTCATCCAAGATTTTTAGTTCAGGGTCACATACTGAGCATTGGTGGAGATGCTCTAATGGCTCGTTACACGTTCTGAGCATTGGTGGAGATGCTCTAATGGCTCGTTACACGTTCTGAGCATTGGTGGAGATGCTCTAATGGCTCGTTACACATACTGAGCATTGGTGGAGATGCTCTAATGGCTCTTTACACATACTGAGCATTGGTGGAGATGCTCTAATGGCTCTTTACACAAAGGGGTCTGTGTTGGCTTTTAAATCCATCCTTGTTTTTAAATGGAAGGCTTTAATAAAATTATCATTTAAAAATAAATTGAGGGGTTCAAGATTTTAAATCTATCTCTTGCACCCCACAAGGGACTCGTCCAAGAGATTATAGATTAGGTTTTGGGAATCAAACACCAGCCTCCAGGGTGTATAGCATGGACATCTAGTGGATTGTGAACATGAGCTCCATGTGGTGAGTTCTAGAAGGAACTACTTCATATTCAGTACGCATTAGCGGAGGTGGAGTCTCATAACGACATATGAGATTTTGTAGTGCACTTGGAGGGTGCCTTAAATCCTTAAGATTCACTCCTATGTCGGAGGTGATCTTATGTTTCTGACAAGGCTCTTACAATTTCGTAACGGCCCGTGGGTGTTTCTTCCTTGTTTGATATGGTCACCACATGTACTAAGGCCCTTGGACGGGTGTGTTACCACAATTTGGTGCTGACCTTGGCTATATGATCTTGATCGGGCATTAACACTCCCATCGATGGGCTTTAACTACCACCTTCAAATCTACCAAATACTAAGATTTCTGCAATAGGCCATTAGAGGCGAGCTGGTGTGAGCCCACGATTTAAAATGCCTGAAAAATTGAACTTTGGAAATGTTAATTTGGACTTGAAGACTCTAATCTACCCTTATCTACCTCTTAGAGGTCTGTCTCTAGAATGTTTAGAAGACTTTTTGGGATGGGGGAGAGGGTCGGGGGGACATTGGCTCCCGTCATCTATTGACAATTTAAATGTCAGTACCACTAGAAGCCCAATTATAACCATTGTGTTTTGTGAAGTCGCCCCTGAACTACCCAGTTTAGGTGCTGACCACTAGGTTGGTTTGTTGTCTCCAAAGGGCTAAAGTCTCTTTTAGCACACATCTAAACACCTAACCCGGGTCAAACCATAGTAAATTGTCAAATACATGAAGCGACCCAATGTCATGTTTTGAAACTCCGAAAGCTCCAAGTTCCAGTTGTAACTTCAGTGTTGTGCATCTCAAGTAAATTTCCAAGAACTAGTTACAACCGGAATTTGGAGTTTCCAAGAACTAGTCTAGGAAGATATGTGTGAAGGCCTCTCCTTAAAGATGAGGAAGTAACCTTTCTTTAAAGCAAGATTTGCTTCACAATGAAGGACAAGACACGCCTCCCCTTAAAAGACAGGAAGTAACCTTTCATTGAAGCAAGATTTGCTTCACAATGAAGGACATGACACTCTGAGTTGAAAGAACTTGTCATCAGCCCCTTTATAAAATGCCAATGACTTACACATGGGTGCTTCATGTGGGTAACAATGGGTTGTCACAAGGTGAAGCTTAACAAGTTCCATGCCTTAGCTTCTTGTCAGATTCAGCAAAAATTAATTAAAAAGCCAGGTGAAGAGAATTCTCAGAGTATTCCATGAGAGTTTTGATGAATGATATTAAAAACTGTGATCCATACAGATGAACACTTGAAAAGTTTCAAATTAGAGCAATGAAAATGTGAAAATTGGTCCATGTTGATCTTCTTAGAGCATCTCCATTGGCGCTCAGTCAGTATGGGACCCTGCATGGAAATCTTGGATAAGGTTCAGAGGTCAAATCCATTGCAAGACTATTGTTACCTTCAAAAAGTAAACAGCTTTCAGAGAGATCTCGAGGAGCCCCTGGAACAGTCCAATCAGTAAACACATTCAAATCGTACTTCAATAAACACAGTCAAATCGTACTTACTGACTCGTCCATTGTTTTTGTTTGAGTGACCAGATTGTTTGATTGGTCCAGGTGGTTTGCTATTAGTAGTCTCCCATCTATTTCGAAGTCCCAATTTCAGTTGTATAGGTGGGGTTGAAAAAATAATAATAGTCAAAACTTGGATGTGAGAAATATTACTAGTCTCATACTCAGTTTGGCAAGTTTGTGTGTTCTTGGAGTGGAATCACATAAAGTTCAGCATTTATTATTAACTTGGGGCAGATTGAAAATATTTTTCTGCCTTGACTCCTAGTGTCAAGCCCATGGGGTTTGATTTGAGTTGAACATTGGCCTTGACTCCTAGTGTAAAGTGGGCCTAAGGTTACTTCCAACATTGGCCACTTAGCACACCACTTGGGGGCATCTCACACAACATCTTCTAGGCACCCACCACCTTGACCTACTTCTACTAACTACTCCTATTGCTACTCTCTTTTTTGTGCATCATTGCCACTTAAGCTTTCAAAGGCAGTTGTGTCCGACAACTTCTTCTTTTTTATTATTATTAATATCAGTTTAAATCCATTTATTATCATTACTATCTTACAAGTCTAGAATATGCATTGGTAGTCTCTTGTAGCTCTTGGTTGATTTTTATTTTTCAATGGAGTTTTTAAACGTACTACTACTCTTTTGCATCCCGATGTAGATCAGCTAGTCACAAGAAAAACATGTTGTTAAAAGAGCGTTCATGATAGGTTTTTCAAATTTTGATCGCTTATTGCAAGACTTTTGTGCACAACAACTAAGAGGGGAGGGATGAAGCACCAAATAGAAGGTGAAAATAAAGCCCAAGAGAGCATCACTTTATGAAAAATTCTAGTGTATACTAGTTATTTCTAATAGCATAGAACATTCTTTATATTGCTTTAAACTACTTTAAACGTACGAATACATATTGGGTACACACTTGGAACTAGTGCATCACCAATTCAAAGTGCATGAGTTACAATTAGCAAGCACATAATAGTTTTTTCCTACATTAAAATGTAACTTCAACTCTAAGGGTGTTAAGATGCATAGGTGAAATATTTTATTTGCAGATGTAGCTAGAACTAGGAATTATTGCATTACCTTGGTAGCTCCAACAATAGTTATATTATTTTCAAAAAAAACTGAAAATTTTCCCCAAAATTCATTTTCAAACAACAAAAAGTTGTGAAGGAAAGTAGAGAATATTTTAAAATATTCTAAAATATTCTATTTTTCAACATGAAATCTTCAAAATAAACTATGTATTAACATTGAACGTTGAATTTGATATTGTACAAGTTTATTGTGAGTTGTTTTTTTTTTTAACTTTCATAGAATTCGAATATTATTGTGCAAACAAAATGGTAGTCTTTTCTTAAATTAATAAAGTTTGAGCCATTCTGGTGGGGAGGAATTGTAATCAAAACTTTAATTCTAAGGAAAAAGGATTCAACCAAAATATTTAAAAGTAGATTGGATATAATATAAATGTTTTTTTGAATCTTTTTAAATCATTGAAGTCCTTGTTTTAATTGTATTAAGTTTTTTTTAAAGAATTCAAAAGAATGTATTAAATAATGCAATTAGTTTCAAATTTTATTTATCGATAAACAATGCTTACTTGCATGTTTAATAATGTCAATTGGATGCATTTGATTAAATTATATATCATAAGAAAATTTTGGAAGTTACAAAATTCATTTCAAGAGGGCTATGACGAAAAAGAGTAATTTTTTGAATCTATTTGGTGGGTTATTTTAATTCATTCTAGTTAAGGTTTACATAAGCCTACCCATGAGTTACTTAAAATTTATTGAAGACAATTACCCAAGGCAACTTAAAACCTATCCAAGTTACCTAAAAGTTATTTAAGGATTACATATAGAGCTATATAGGGATTAGTGCAGGTGTATGTACATAAAACATACCAAGGGTCAACATAGGTTTATTTAAAGGCTACCTAGGGGTAACATGGACTTACCTATGGGTTACCTAGACCTATTAATTAATTACTTAATGATTATGTAGATCCTACCTATGGGTTACTAGTGGTCATCCAAGTTTACCTAGGTTTCTTGAGTTAAGTACTACTTAAGTTTATGACATAGGACCTATCTATTCCTACCTAGGGTGTACATAAGGCAATTTTCAAGTTGATTACTAGTCATGTAGTAAACAAGCACAAGATGTCTATTAGTAATTATGTGATGTTTACAAATACATTACAAATTTTTTTTAATTACTATTATGGTTTAAGTTCATATTTGGTCAATATCAAGTATGTTGGTGTGTGGTTCACATATTAAACCATTGATTGATATCATATTGGTATCAAAATGTTGTGATTTTCAATATTTGATAATCCTCCATGATGTCAAAGTTTTTTTTTTTTTTTGGTACTATATTAGGAATCATATATTTAGAAAACGTTGTACTAGATTGGAACCTTTCAAGTTTGTTGATTTGATAATACCATATTAGTTTAATGGTTTCAACACAACTTATATTCTTTTAGAAATGTTTAAATTTTCACCCAAAAATTTATTTTTGAAGGAAATGGGAAAAAAATTGGAATATTTTGGAATATATATTTTTCAAAATGGATCTTCAAAATAATTTAATTATTTGGCAAACATGTGGCAAAGTTGTCAAGGTACTATGGTATGTTGGATTGTATAGCCTTGCACTTGGAAGACAATTATTTTTAAAAAATTGTCCTCATATGACCACTAGAAGTCTATCAAACATGCATCATATATTTTGTAAACATGCATGTATTCATTAGCAAATAATTAAAGTAACCAAGTTTAAAACATTGTTAAACTATAAATGTGATGCAATAAGTTTATTTTTCATACAACTAATGTATATACAAATTAGTGGTGAAAATGAAACAATGTGATTTTGTTCTTGTGTTAGATTATTCAAATGTGTTTTGTTGTGTCACCTTGTCTACGTGTCATTGCAATGCAAGAAGACATACAATAAAATATATTTTTGCAATTTTTTGGGGATGTTCAATATAATCAATTTGGATTTAAAAATACTTAAGTAACATTTTTAATGTCCATTAGTCATCCCTATCATAATTGGCTATACAAAGTTATGAAGGATTCAAATGGGCCTATGTTCCAAAGGAGAATTTCTAAATGAATTAGATTAAAAGATGAAAATATATTGTCAAAGAACTTGCGGAACCAAAAAAGTTACAATTAGGTTTAAGTGTTGTGAATGTGATTGATGAATCCAATGCAATTATTATCACAATATAACATTATAAATTAATGTTATTTAGTTGTCAAAAGGTTGAATAAAAGACTAAAACACCCTACAAAAAATAACAAGAAACAATTCACTTTCAAATGAGGTGTTAATTTGAAATTTTCAATGGGAAACTAAACTTAGGTTTTAAAAAAATCACTCAAAATTCAAAAATAAAACCTTTCATATTAAATACTATGATGGATATTTAATTTTAAGGTGAAAACATATTACTTTTATCCATATTTATATGTTTGCAATGAAAGAAAATTTAATTGAAACAACTAAGATTGTACCAAATGGAAAGTCAAAAAATGATCAATTCAAGAAAAATAGATTCACAAAAAATAAAAATAAATAATAAAAATGGAAACTAAAAGACTTTTTTTAAAGAAAAGAGGTAAAAAAGGGTGGTGGGGAGTTCCAATTTGTCCTTACAATTATTCTAAACAACACCAAAAGTTTTGCTAAATATTTTAAGAAATTAAAAAATGAAGTCATTTTTGGGGGCTTTCATTCTTCAAATGTACAAAAAATTATATTCCCAAATTTTTATACTTATTTGAATATGTTAAATAGCCAAAAAAATAAAAGGAAAATTAAAAATGTGTGTTTTAAACTTATCCAAAAAGTGTAAATGACCAGGCATCACAATCCCCTAATCACCTTCAATTGAGGACAAAACTTATAATACAAGGTTGGGCATCTTTGAACAAAAATAACCCAAGACAAAATTGGGTTTTACACTAATATTGCTAAAAAAGAAGTTTGAGCCCCAATTTCATTGTTTTTATCATGTAAAAGCCCAATGCTCACATACATTTGAGTATTTCACACTTTGCAAAAACTTCTATGAGAGGTTTTTGTGCACAAAGAAGCTTGTGCACCTAGCTTGTGTGGAAAGCTTATGCCGAAGGATTGTGCAAGAATTGTCAACTTTACTTGACTCCAACCTCTTTTAAAATTTTCTAAGATTATGACCTTTTTTCATCAAGAAAATATCATGGCAGGACAATTCATTGGTGAGTTTTGGATGCTTGAAGAAAATTGATTAGAAACTAATGTTTTCAATATTGTAGGCTTTAGAATTGGTGCAAAGAAATTCATGTACCCACCTTTTCTTCTTGCAAAGCTTCATCTCCTCCTACATGAACACTATCTACTTCAACATCATCACCACCACCTACGTGCAACAAAACCTCAAGATCCACAATAATACGAATCATTTATGTCCTCCTACATGAACACTATCTCCTTCAACATCATCACCACCACCTACGTGCAACAAAACCTCAAGATCCACAATAATATGAATCATTTATGTAACCACAACTACCTCCACCACTACCATTTCTTCTAATAGTAATACTACAATTGTCCTCCTCTTTTGCTTTGCCTCTATGACTTTAAAACTTTCCTCCTTTTGCATTCCAAGAGGTGCATTTCATCCAACAAAAAGCTCAACAACCACCACTATTTTCTCCACCACCATTCTCTTTTACCACAAGCGCCTTTAGTTCTATTTCATCACCTAGTGGTGGCACATCTTCTTCAAAACCTCTTCTCATATCATCATGCAACTTTCGTTTTGCTTCAATTTACTATTGTTTGATTTTACACTTTTTTTAGCATCGTTTTTCAACATCTCTATGTCAAGTTTGATGTTTGCTTCTTCATCATTTATTCTAAAGTTAGTTTCTACTTGATCCCTAATTTTGAATTTTGGTCACCATTGGAATGATTTAAAAATATTTTGAAAACCCATTTCTTATTCTAAAATTAGTTCTACTCAATCCCTAATTTTAAATTTTGATCGCCCATTGGAATGACTTTAAAATATTCAAAAACTCATTTCGAGTTCTAAAGTTAGTTTTTACATGATCAATAATTTCAAAATTTTGGTCCCCCATTGGAATGACTTTTAAAATATTCAAAAGTGAGGATAACACAAAAATTAAAAGATCAAACTAAGATTCACAAATTGGGGACTACTTGAACAATATCTTTTTTATATAAACTAATTTGTATTGTATTCACCTCTTAAAATTGGCTAAAATTGATGTATTTTTTTTTTTCCCCCAACAAAAGGATTTGACAACCCTATTTTTAAATTCCCCAAATTTTGATATTAAAAAAAAACTAACCACAACATGATTTTGAATAAAAAAAATTAAAATCGAACAATTGGGACACTTATTTGTGCCTAGGAGGTTGAGAATTGAATTCGCCACAATTCTAACAATATGTCTAATACTAATACTAAGTTTTCCTTACTAAACATTGAACCATGTACAATAGCCAAATTTGGATAATTCTTTCTATGGATGATAGCCATTTTTTTTCTAAATCTTCCTATGAATGATCACCACTTTGGCTGGAATAAAAAAAAACATTTTACAAAGACATTGGTTCCAAGTGTAGAAACGGCCCATCAATTTGTCCTTTCAAACCATTCCGAGTGTAAAAGGGGTCGATGTGAATCTCGGAGCCCTTTTTACACTCAAGAGAAAGTCTCACAGACGAGAGTTTGCAAGACCCGAGAATTAGGGTTAGGGTTTGGCGCTCAAACCCGCACCAAAGGGATTTGTCGTCTGCTCTGCTGCTTCTGCAGAGACTCGCTGTGTGATCCAAGTCTGTCAGCTTCTGGAGACACGGAATTAAGGTCGACAGCAGTGGTACGAAAACCTTTGAAGGGTGCGCATTGAGCAGGGAGATAAGAGAGCTTGGATCACGGTCGGTGTTGCTACGGATGGTGATGGATTCGGGGAGCTCAATGAGTGAAGAACAGATTTAGGGTTTTGAAGACGAGGAGGAGGAGAGAAGATAGGAAGGAAGTGCGGAGGGGGAGGGAGTTGTGGGTGGTAGAAATGGGGGACGACAAGGAGACAAGGATATGGGTAGGAGACCAGCTCCACGATTTGTTGGGATACAACATGCCTGCCATCGTCTCCTTCGTTGTCGGACTCGGTAAGTACTTGCTCTCTTCTTGCTTTCATTCGTTTGTGTGAACTGTCGGAGTTTTTATAGGAATTGGGTTTGCTTTGTAACCTCCCAAGAGAAACAGAAAGTGTTCTTTTTCTTTTTTTTTTGGGTCTCAGTATTTTGTGCTGGTTTCACTCGTATTTGTGGCAGCTAAGAAGGCTTCATCAGCACAGCAACTTGTTACAGATTTACAGAAAAACGAGTTTCCTTCTTCTCCGAACACAGTTACATTCGCAGAGGAGCTCTTTAACCGCGTCCCTCGCAAAAAAACCGGACTCAGCGTGAGTTAGTTCTCCAAATCCTTACTGTATGTACTGCAATACAAAAACTCTCCCCCTCTCTCTCTCTCTCTCGGAACTTGGTGGGTAGAAAAAAACCTTCAGTTGGTACCTCTATCTGAACCCTAAACCCTAGACTCTTACTTGCTACATGAGAGAACCCTAAGAATTTGTGTCTTCAATCTCTACAGGCATATCAACAAGCAGAGAAGAATGCTACAGCATTTGTCACAAAGCAGCAGCAGTATCAACTCCTTGATGCTGATGATGAAGATGATGAGGAGGATGTGGGTGTGGCTATAGCAGCTGCGGCTGCAGAGCAGCGGAAAGAGTCCCGCCGTAAGCATCACCGCAGAAAGCGGGAGGATGAAGTGGATGAGGATGAGGTATTGATCTTAGTTTGAGTACTTGGTGTTTTCCCGTTGAATTTTGAGGTGGTTGCATGCAATGGTTGTCGCTTAGGAAAAAATCGCCTTTTTGTTTGCTGTTGCACTATTGAGCAGGTTGACAAGATCAGTGTGATTTTGAACTCTGTTTCTCCTCCTACAGGAAGTTTTCATATCTTCCAAGAAGGGTCGGGGTAATGGGAGGCGCAACCTGGATTTGGATGATGATGATGAAGAGGTAGTGATAATGCCTGTGTTCTGCATTCTGTAAAATGTGTGGTCTCTTTTTTTTTTCACTGTATTTTCAGAAAGACAGAATGTTCCAGAGTGTGACTGAAGAACCATGAAACAATTCTTCTTTGGTGTGTAGGCGGAGAGGGAACGAGCAAGAGAAGAAGATCAGCGGGAGAAGGAAGAGTTAGAGATCCGTCTTCGGGAGAAGGATGCTGCTGCAACAAAAAAGGCATGAATGTTTTTAACTGAAATTCTTTCAGGAATAGAATTGGATTTTATGATGATTTGTGCCTGCCTAGGTTGTGCCTCTTGCTCAAGTGTAGTTTCTAATGTTCTCCCATAAATATCGTTCTGGCAGGTTGGAGAGCACAAATTGTCAAAACGGCAAGAAGGTAAATTGATGTGCACCTTACTGTCCAAGAGCTGCAATGCACTCCTCAGTCTTTTTTAGGGTTCCTTTGTGTTGGTTTTGGAGCTAGGATTTTGAATGTGTTCATTGGAAACCATCTCAGCAAAATCTGAAAGATGAATCTGTCTGGTCTCTGTTGTGTGTTTGTCCTATGACAGAGGAAGCAAGGAGTCGAAGAGAAGCAATGGAGCAGAAGGATGCTCTGCTTAGACGAAGGTTTGAATTTAGGAGCCTGGTACCAAAACCCCATTCTGCTTTTGCAATGCATTTCTTCTTCCACTGTTATTTTTCACTAGGGACTTTCAACTTTGAGGCAGCTGTTGACGACGGTCTTTCTTCATGGTCTTGCAGGGAGGAATCCAGACAAGATTACTTGAAGAAGAGGAAGCAACAGAAACTGGATGAGCTTCGGTGGGTATCTTTTTTTCCTGGGAACAGTTAGAATTTCCTATTGTCTTTTTGGCCCTCACACTGTCTGACATTCTTTTGCTTTGGGTTGTGGCTGTAACAGGGATGAGTTGGTGGATGAAGAGTACCTGTTTGGAGGACAGAAGTTGACCGCTAGAGAAGAAGCTGAATTCAGGTCTGTTTTCCTTTCTCTCTTTACCTTGGATGATCTTCTTGGACTGCACATGGGTTTTGCTGCAGCAGGAAGAGATACAGTATGCACTATTTCAGGTTAGTGAAATAATGCAGAATCTGCACTTTGCTTCAGATACAAGAAGAAGGTTCATGAGCTTGCAACAAAGGGTGAGAAGGATGTTGAGGATGTTGAAGAGGTACGATTGTTCTATTACCCCTGGGGAGCATGGATTTAGGATTTAGGGTTTGTCATGTTCAATGGGTGACAAGGGTTATGTCTGCTTGGACTGCTGGATTGCTTGTCCCTTCTTTTGCTTGTGTTTGCTTGAACTGACTTCTACATAAATTATCTGGAAGTCCATAGAAGCTTTGCTTTGGGTAGCACTAAATGTTTTGTCATTGGATATGATCCCTACAGTCCTTGCATTTCCATCGGACATTTTTTAGGGTAGGTTTCAGTGCCTGTTTATAGGACCTTTTCCTCTACCTGTTTATAGGGGCTTGGGTGTGTAAACTCTGGAATTGTTGGGTGTGCAGTACCGGATACCAGAAGCCTACGATACTGCTGATAGAGTTGCACAGGACAGAAGGTTTGCTGTGGCTTCTGACCGCTACAGGTTATTCCTAGGCTCATAACTACAAAGCATGTAGATAAGTGCTTTAAAACTTAGACTGTTGTAGCACATGGTTTGATTTCATGTGGAAGTAGTCTTGTGAAATTTGTCAGCTGGAAGTGACAGTTGATCTCAAAATGCAGTCTATCTCTGGAAAAAGTGTTGCTAGATGACACCAGGTGGGTGAAGTTTTAGATTGGACATTGAGCTAATCCTCACTTGCACATCCTCCTACAGGGATCCTGAGCATGAAGAGAAAGCCAACAATTTTGCTGAGCAAGAAGCCTGGGAGAGACATCAAATAGGTTTTCATTTTACCTTTACTCTTTGAGCTTAAGATTCAGATGGACTATAGTAGCTTCTTAACCTAGATCCAAAGGATACTTTGCTGCTCACAAATGAAAAATACGCTGTTTGGTTGGTACAAGTTCCAAATTGAACTGATTGCAGTCACACACAACCTTTGTAGGTAAAGCAACATTGAAGTTTGGCGCAGCGGACAAGAAGAATAGTGACAACTATGAGTAAGCAGATTTTGATGATGCTGCTAGTAATCTAGCTCCTCTTTTTCCCCCTTTTAGTGCAAAATCTAGAGATCCGTCAAGTGCATGGTGTGTTAATTGTATGGCAATTCTGTCAAAGCTGTTGCTGATGACAACCTGAGGCATGTGGTCATGGTTTGACAGGTATGTGTTTGAAGACCAGATTGAGTTTATTCAGGCCTCCATCATGCCTGGAAGTAAGGTACGCAATTTTTCCACTCACAAGGCAGCAGTGGGTGGTGCCCTACAGTGTTCACAGGCGGATACACATCCTTCTTCAGTCATCAATTTTTCATTATTGGTCTTGGAGATGTGTCTACAGATGCTGTTTATGTCACCAAGACACTGAGGCAAGAGATGGCTGTCAGTGAAACCCAAGAATGTTCTGTCCATGGTGATTGACAGAGAATGGGAATTGTGTTGAACAGGGTAATGAAGATGATGAAGCAGAGAAAAAGGCCAAGGAATCAGCTGCAAAGTCAGCATATGAGAGGCTTCAGGTCCAAGCTCCTTACCATTTGTTGATGCCATGAATTGGACCCATCCATTGACATTTCTATGTTTGAATCCCAGTTGTATTGTCTTATATGCAATGAGTGTGGATGTTATGGTAGGTGGCCAATACTGTGCATGTATCTGTTGAAGGACTCTAAACATGCGAAGTATGACAGACTGTTTCAGCATCTCAGCAATGTTTCTTGATGAAATGCAGGAGGACCGAAAAACATTGCCAATCTTTCCATACAGAGAACGGCTACTTGATGCAATAACACAACATCAGGTAAGGATAGGGACCCAAGGCTGCAGCATTATATTAGTTCTGGCAAAGTCCTTTGTTTTATCAGTCATATCTCTGGTGGGAATCATTTTTTGTCTCTCTGCACACCATGGTTTTCAGGTACTTGTGATAGAGGGAGAGACTGGTTCTGGAAAGACAACTCAGATCCCCCAGTACCTTCATGAGGCAGGATACAGCAAAGTCGGGAAGGTCAGTGCCCCTGTGTTTGTTGTCTGGGTCAGAGAGGCAATAATATCCGAAGCCCTTATTTTCTCTTTTTGCTTATAATTGTATCCTCTTCTATAATGTGGGGGGGAATAAAAACTCTTAGTATCTATGGCAACTTTGCAGATTGGTTGCACACAGCCTCGAAGAGTTGCAGCAATGAGTGTTGCGGCACGTGTCGCTCAAGAAATGGGTGTTAAGCTTGGTCATGAGGTAGTTTCCTTTTTCTGTTGTGCTGATGTTAACTTCATGCTTGTCAAGTTTTATCTTAGCATGGCTATATGTGTGTGTGTTTGTGTGAGCCTGGAGGAAGTCACAAGAGTTTTGCAGTAATTGAGCATTAAAAGTATGTAGAGTTTTTGCAGGTTGGTTATTCAATTCGGTTCGAGGATTGCACTTCAGACACCACAATCATCAAGTACATGACAGATGGCATGCTGCTTCGGGAGTTCCTGAGTGAGCCAGATCTCGCCAGTTACAGGTCCCCAAAGCCCTAAACTGTGAACTATAAACCTGGACATCATGTCTTCACTCACAAATTGTTTTGCATATGCATCTACAAAACCAAGTAAAGCTGCTGTGCTGAAACCCATTCGTTGGTCATTGCCTTTCTCTTTTATGCTCTTATTTGAGCTAGTCACCAGCATGACAGCTGAGCTTGTGACAGAAACTCAGTACATTGGTAATGGTCTGTATGGCAGTGTAATGATGGTGGATGAAGCACATGAGCGCACACTCTCAACCGACATCCTTTTTGGATTAGTCAAGGTAAGACCAGCATCCAGTACAGACTCTTGAAGAATTAGCCATTGACAAACCCATTTGTACACAGCTGTAGACATCAGTTCTCCGCTGTGGATGTGTCTGATGTGAATGTCCACCCATAAGCTTTTGAAGCTGGAACTGGTTTATACAAGGGCTGTACTTTCAGGGACTCTCATTTTTTTCTTCTTGCAATCTTCACTCAGTCAGGTGTACTAAGATTGAAACCTGACACTAATGTTCTGGATTGTATCTCCAATGCTGTCCTCCCTCCACATTTCCTGTTTGGTTTTTCTTCTTTTTGATTGGGTTTAGGGTAGGTTGTGCCAAATGGAGAGTGGGTGGAGTTTTTTTGAACTTTTGTTTTTGTGGTTGTGAAGGATATCACACGGTTCAGACCAGAGATCAAGCTGCTTATATCAAGTGCAACACTTGATGCAGGCAAGTTTTCCGACTACTTTGACGGTGCCCCAATCTTCCGCATCCCTGGGCGACGCTTCCCAGTGGATATCTTGTACACAAAAGCACCTGAAGCTGACTACTTGGAAGCGGCCATGGTGACAGTGTTGCAAATCCATGTGACTCAACCTCCAGGTGACATTTTAGTCTTCTTTACAGGTCAAGAGGAGATTGAAGCAGCAGAGGAGATCTTGAAACACAGGACTCGAGGATTGGGTAGCAAAATTGCCGAGATGATCATTTGCCCGATCTATGCAAATCTTCCTTCTGATATGCAGGCCAAGATTTTTGAAGAAACACCTGAGGGAGCCCGCAAAGTTGTTCTGGCCACTAACATTGCAGAGACATCTCTCACCATTGATGGTATCAAGTATGTTATTGACCCTGGGTTCTGTAAACAGAAAAGCTACAGTCCACGTACTGGTATGGAGTCTTTGATCATCACCCCTGTCTCCAAGGCTGCAGCACAGCAGCGTGCAGGTCGTGCCGGTCGTACATCAGCAGGAAAATGCTTCCGCCTCTACACAGCATGGTCATTCCAGAATGAGATGGATGACAACACAGTACCAGAAATCCAACGAACAAATCTCGGTAATGTGGTGCTTATGTTGAAGAGCTTGGGAATCAATGATTTGATCAACTTTGACTTCATGGATCCACCACCCGCTGAAACACTCCTGCGTGCTCTAGAGCAGTTATACGCATTGGGAGCTCTCAATGATCGTGGGGAGCTGACTAAGTTGGGGAGACGCATGGCCGAATTTCCCTTGGACCCGATGCTGTCCAAGATGCTGGTTGCATCTGACAAGTACCTGTGCTCTGAGGAAATTGTGACCATCTGTGCAATGCTCTCAGTTGGAAACTCCATCTTCTATCGCCCCAAAGATAAGCAGGTCCATGCTGATAATGCTCGCATGAATTTTCACGCTGGGAATGTGGGTGATCATTTGGCCCTTTTGAAGGTATGACTGGTTCACAATCAACAGTTGGAATTTTTTTTTTCCCCTTGCTGTTTGTCATGTTCTCTTTGGATCTTTAACCAAGGCCTAAACCCTTAAACCTAAACCCTCATTTCAAGTATGCATCAACCATTCCTCAAGTGGGAGCCTACCGAACATGTCTTCACATCTCATCTTTGTTTTGTTTCTGGTGCCATTTCTGTCCAGGTGTATGATCAGTGGAAAGAGACCAACTTCTCAACACAGTGGTGTTATGAGAACTACATTCAGGTATGGGCACTGCAGAGTACTTATGTAATCTTGTCACAGATTGCACTGTCCTTGCTTTACCCTTCTTTCCTCCTGTAAGCCTCTTGAGCATTCCTTGGACATTCTTTCTTCCTTGCTTTGGTTTCTTTGCTTGTCTACCATGCTTCTGTCAACCATGCTGCTGTTCTCTTTCTATTTGCAGCCTACCAGTGAATGTTGAGTACCCTTTGTAGATGCAGTCCAGTAGGTAGTTGGAATTGGCAGGATTGAGAAAGAACCCAGTTTGATCTGTCAACTGGAATACACGGTTTGAAATAAATCTCTCAGAGGAACACCATCTTGCGGAATGTAGGTCAGAAGCATGAAGCGAGCTCGGGACATTCGGGACCAATTGGAGGGATTGTTGGAGCGTGTGGAGATTGAGCCTACTTCAAATCCTAGTGACCTAGAAGGCATCAAAAAGGCCATAACTTCTGGTAATTTTTAAATTTCTTTTCAAGTCTTTTTCTCCTTTTTTTTTGTGGTGCTAATAGGCAATTTAGCAGAGATTTCAGAGTCATCAACACCTCAGTTTCAATCCCACCAAGCTTTATTATTGTGTAAGAACAAGCATGTAACTATCAAGGGTTCAATTCCTTCCTTTCATTTTGGGTGCTGCTTTTTTTTTTCCTTAGTGCTCAAAAGAGGGCTAAAACACAAGTTTGCTGAATTGGCAGGTTATTTTTATCACACAGCCAAGCTGCAGAAGAATGGATCTTACCGCACAATTAAAAATCCACAGACTGTCAGCATTCATCCAAGTTCAGGGTTGTCCCAGGTTGGTCTCCTTTTGCACTGAGAATCAGTGGTTCATTCCATATCCTTTCCAACAAAGACTTCCATGCCTTTGATCACTACCTATGTGCAATATTTTCTTTTTATGTATTTATGGTTGTAGAGTTCAGTGTTTCTGCCACCACTCAAATCCTAGTTGGTACTGCTGGTTTTTCATAGGGTTGATGGCTTAGGGTCAATGATATAACTGCTATTGTGTTTTCTCTTGTGGAAGTAGTTCTCTGTGTGTCTCACCACACTCAGTGATGTTCATCTTAAGTTCTGCTGCCAAACATGGGGTATATTGTTGTGACCTGTGGTGGCGCAGGTGTTGCCGAGATGGGTAGTGTATCATGAGCTTGTACTCACAACCAAAGAATACATGCGGCAGGTATGTACAAAATCAACCAATCCTGAAGTGGTAAAATGCTTGATTTGAACAAGTTATATCCTGGTAGCCATGAACATGACAGATGTGGGTGCCCACTTTTGCTGCAGCTCATTCTTGAGTGAACAAGCCCTCACACACACAACTCATTTAGTAGACAAAAACCATAATTTGTATGAGGTTTGCTTCCTACATCATACGTGCCTTTGATGCATGTCTTTGAATTATTTGTGCTGCTTTCTTTTGTACAATGCAGGTGATTGAGATAAAGCCGGATTGGTTAGTTGAGATTGCACCTCACTATTACAAGCTGAAGGATGTTGAAGACGGTAATAGTTCTTTCCAATTCTTTTCAACTTCTTCAAACCCAGTAGCAATGGTTTGTGGGCATGTTTTTCTTTGGTCCAGATCAAAGCAATTTTCTGCTGTATTTTTGCTGTACTTTCTGGATGCACACTAAGTCTGGGATATGGTTTTTGTATGGTTTCTGTGATAATCACTACCGACAGTACGATTGGTGTCAGTTTAGCTTCAAGACATGCTAGTAGAGTTGATTTCATATAGAGGTTGAAATGTACATTCTGGGCAAAAATGGTACTTCTGGCAAGGTGAGCTATTGTCTGAAGGTGAATGCTTAGTCAACAAGGAATGGATGATTTTCCAAATCCATTACAAGGTGTAAAATAAACATGCTTATGCAAGATCAAAGCACTAGGTGCACATTTCAGAGCTTAGGCAAAAGTCTTAATGTGTGAAAAGAATTTGCTGTGCGTATGCCAATAAGTCTGACTCCTTTGGACTGGTGCTGCTGCAGCTGGGGCACACAAGATGCCAAAGGGAAAAGGCAAAGCAACTCTTGACTAGTACTCAGCCAATGGAGAGAAGGCAAAGTGACACTAAACTTATGTTTTCCATTATGGATACTTCAGCAATTTAAGACCCCTCAAATGTCATGAAGATCTGAATGCAGGAAAAGCCTACATTGCAGAAAAGAATTTGTTGTGTGGACATTCCAGTGTCTGTTTCAGACTTGTTATTGTCCCACCAGATTTATCACACACAGAGTTTGTACATACTTTAGACACTTGTGTTGGTCCAATTAGGTCCTGTGAACAGCACTGCCATTTTTGACACATCTAGCTAGCTTTCTTTAGGGCCACTGTAAACATTCAGCATTTCCAAAGACATGGAAATCATCCATTGGTCATTAATTATATCACCTCCAATTTCTTTAGGATCTTGATCTGTTAAGACTCTGCAATCAATTCCACATCAGATTCTGGACAACAGTGTTGCATGTAATAGGAACACCAGTTTGGGATAAATTTTCCACACTGGCTGGGCTCCACCCAATTGATGAATGTCAGCCAATTCTGAAATAGTTCCATATACTTTATGTATCCCAAATGTTTACATTTTGTTTGGATGGATCATGGTGCAGGAAGTTCTCTGGAGTCAAGAACATTTGAAGACATGCAAATGACTTGCATTGTCCATTTATGTGTAGTTTCCCATTTTCATGCAGCACAAAAGAAAGATGGCAAATGCAAACAAAACTTGGAATTAAATAGTTGGCCTGCAGACATGAGAAGGCGCACTCAGGCTCAAAGGGTATCATTCCATCTCTGTACATTTGTATACGGTATATGATTTCATTACAGCATATTGACTGGCTTGTGTGAAGAGTACAATCAATCTACACATTCAAGCAGCAGCATGCAGATTGTGTGAAATAATAACCCTAAACCCAAGCCACTAAAAACTGGATACTCAAGATTGTAAAATGATCCAAATTCATAGGTTCCATTGTAAATCATCAAGATGAAAATGGGCAGTACATGAGTTCAGTCAAACATCTCAACCTTGTCTGTCTCCTTCACTGCCCTCCCAAAAATGATAGACACAGTAGACAACCCACTCACAGTTGTTGACACTCTCAGTAGCTGTCTGCAGATGCTCACCAATTTTTTTGCAGGATTTCTTTCAAATGGAAGTATATGTGATTTAAAGAGGGTGTACTTGTGGCAGGTCTGGATCTTGGCTCAGCTTGTGGAGATTTTCAGCAATGATGGTGCCTTGAGTCAGAAAGCGGAAGGTCTCTTGGTACAGAGTGTTCCAATACCGGTTGGTTGTGCATTGGCTCACCTGCACATGCACAGCATATCAAATCATCAGCTGCAGGCTAAATTAATTGTGAAACAGGATGCACAAATTCAGTTACATGGAATATCTCTGCAAGATCCACAATCAGAAGAAAGCTACTCTGAGTAGCCCAATTTGCAGGGAGCATGCATTGAGGATTGCTGTTGTGATGGGATTTGCAAGTAGCAGCTACATGGTCCTTATTGGTAAATGGGCACATACAACCCATATCAAGCTTTTTTATGTAAAATAGTTTGTGAGTGAATCTGATCTTCATACCATGATTTGTATGGGAATTGCTTTGTGATTCAAAACCAACAAGGATCAGCTTACCTCTGTTGGGTTCACCATGGGATGTGGCACTTTTTCTGCTGTAGTGTATGTTGAAGAGAGATGTGGAGGACCTTCATTGCCTGCCAAAAGCAATAAAAGAAATTCAGTAGAAAGCACATGTGAAATGAAAAACATGACGGGGCATTTGAGCATGTTTGAGATTTATGCCAGGAAAAAAAAATAATACTAAATTGCATTTTTTGGAATTAGAGACCTGAACTAGGAAAGTTTGCATCTGGATTGTACCTGCAATGGAGCAGAGATCTGCAAAAAACTTTTGGCCAATGGTCACGTCAGCCACATCGTCAATTTCTGTGAACACTGCAAGCGTGGGTATCTTTTTTGCCAGCACATCTATGAGGTTTTTGCTGCAGACAAAACGGCTGAATACATCAACAGCTACAAAGCAGCTCAGGGGAAATGGCATCTCCGGGTACCACCAACACTCCTGTGCACCAAATTGCCCTGCTAGTTGGCAAAACTCCCGGATCTTCTGATCTTTAACCTGCACAAAATGCATTGGAAGATGCAAAAACAGAAAATAAATGAATGCTGACAAAATTTGAAGCAAAAATTTGACAGAGAAGGAAAACAACATCCATGCAATCAATCATTGTGTTATTTTTTAACAAACTACAATCTCAAAATAAGAATCTGATCATTTCTGTTGAAATAAAGCTTTGATGATTTAGATCACAAAAAAATTCTTAAAAGACTGAAAACATAGGCTCAAAAATTGCACAAGTTTTTAAAATCAGAGAAGTGGAAAAACCCAATACTCAGTTTGCAATGGCAAACTCAAAGTTCCTAATTCTCAAAGGGGTTGGTTTTCCAGGGAGAATATTATGACACGTTTTTCAAGTTCCTGATTCTCAAAGGGTTGGATTTACAGGGAGAAAATTATAACAGATTTTTCAAGTTCCTAATTTTCAAAGAGTTCGTTTTCCAGGGAGAAAATTATGACACATTTTTTAAAGGTGCAGGCAAAGAACCTTGAGGAGAGGTGAGAATATGGCAGTCTTGGCAATCTTATCAGGATGTAGGGCTGCCAATGCTAAAGACACAGCCCCACCCATCGACAGCCCGACAGTGAAAACTGGGCCTGGAAGCGCATGCACTTCCTCCAATCTTGCTTCAGCCTCATGCAAATAGTCAAGGTGTTGTGACTCAAACCATCTGCAGGAAAATAATCATAATAATAAATTTTTAATATGCAAGTGTTCAAAACCCCGATCTAAACCTCCTACCCAAATCACAGCAAGGAATTATCTTATTGAAGTTTTAGAGACATGCATGAATGAGAACCATTTTGCAACGTGACCCATGAGAGCAATTTTTTTACTCAAACCATTCTACAATTTTCACTTGAACATTCTGAGAGGCAATAATACGTGTAGAAAGCTTTTGTGAAATTGTCGTCGTTGATGGCTTGGTCTAGCTCAGGATAATCAAGAGAAACTCTTTCTCTTGTAATGTTAATCTGCAATGACAACAACATCATTCCCCCATCCCCGTCCCACCCAAAAAAACAACAGGAAAACATCAGCAAAGAAGCAATCCACAGAGGTTCTTTTTCACCTCTCTGCAGAATTCTTCAATGATCAAGAGATTTTTCTCATGATCAAGCTTTTCAAGCATACCATGACCACAATGGACTTCAGCGGCTAAAATGGGTGTTGGGAAGAAGAACAAGAGCGGTGTGCACAGCACCTGCTCAGTTGTCAATTGAACAACACTCTTGAAGTTATTGATTATTGCAGAGAATTGAGGATCCGCCATAAGCTTTTCTTGAACCGTTTCCTTCAAGCTGGGTTTCATATGTACCTGCAGGCAAGAATTCAATTAAATTTAATTTAATTTAAAATATATGTAGCAGTGCAGAAGCAGCTTTTGGAGGATGATCATGATGATGGTCATCAAGTTGCAAACTAACTACAAAAAAATATCCACTACTCTCGGAACTCTACTTTTTTCCATGTGAATTCAAAAGCTCTGTGCAACAAGATCAAGAGGTTTAGGCAGTTTTGAGAGTGGAGTCTTCCTTGCAATCTTTTTATGTGCGGGTTTTTTAAGTGTATGTGCATTGTAGGTATATACATACCAAGGGCCAGTACTTGGCAGGTTTGTTGAAGTAATGACCACATAGTGCAGGCTGGTAGACATTGAAGCCATTCTCAAATAAGTACTGTGCAAGGAGTGCCATTTGGCCTGTTGTGGCAGAGAATCCATGGAACATCAGCACGGTGCCATACACGTACTCTCCTTGTTTGTGAAGCAAATAGTATGGTGTTGCATCTTCCCGTTGATCCGGATGACCTTGAATTGTTGCAATGAATTTATCCATTGCCTCAGTTGCCTACCAAAACAAAAAACAAAAGAATTCCAGGAACACTTGATGAGAGGAGAGGAAACAAATAGTTGAAGAATCAACCCTCTTCCCCATTCCAAAGGATTCAGCAAGTTGAGCTTTGTGTCTCTGCACTCAGTTTTTGAGAGAACCACAGTTGTACAAAACCCCAGAAACTGTGAGTGGCAGAAACTGAAACCCCAGAATATTTTTTCTTTGCAAGCAAACAGATAGCATTGATTTCTTGGCCAAGAAAAGAATGGAGCTTGCAGTGAACACAGTATATTGGCAGCTATGTTCTCAGACAAGCTGGAAGTATTTTCTCACTTCCAAACTTCCACCCTCCCGCCCACTCCCCCACCCCACAGATTCTTTAGTTCCTTCCATAAACCACAAAGGCAAAAATCTACACTTCCAAAACTAAGTGAAACAAGTTGCCCAGACAGAGACCTCCATAGAAATCTGTGAGTAGCAAAGAAAAGAAAAGAAAAGAAAAAGACAAGATAAGGTATGATCTGAACATACCAAGTTAAGCTGATCCTCAGTCAGAACAACCTTCTTCAGCTTCAGGGGAGTTTTGGCATCTGCTGCTGTGAATCCTGCCATTGTTTAACTACTACCCAAATGAACTAATCTGTGTGTGTGTGTGTGTGTGTGTGTGCAACTCTCTCTGTCTCTCTGTTTCTCTGTCTCTCTCTCTGAGCTGCAGCTGAAAATTACAGTGAGAGCTCAAAAGAGGCAAACTTTGTAACTCTCACCAGCAAGAGTTGAGCTACAAAATGAGCTTCTCTCTCTCTCTCTCTCTGCTGCAGCTGAAAATTACAGTGAGAGCTCAAAAGATGCAAACTTTGTAACTCTCACCAGCAAGAGTTGAGCTACAAAATGAGCTTCTCTCTCTCTCTCTCTCTGAGCTGCAGCTGAAAATTACAGTGAGAGCTCAAAAGATGCAACCTTTGTAACTCTCACCAGCAAGAGTTGAGCTACAAAATGAGCTTCTCTCTCTCTCTCTCTCGCTCTCTCTCTCTCTGTGTTTTTCAGCTGCAGCTAAAAATCACAAACAGAGCTCAAAAGATGCAGACTTGACAATGCTAAAAAAAAGCAACAGTTGTGGTACAAACATGAGGCTCTAGTGGCCAAAAAAGGAGGAGACTTTGCAAAATCTGGGAGCTATGCAGATGTGATCACAACAATTAGGCACCTGTCTGAAGAGAAAGAAAAGCAGACACAAGAGAAGACTTGCAAACAGACAAGGTCAGGAGTCCAAAGGTACATATATTAATAACAAAAACATGCATTTATTTTTTCACTTGGGCTCAAAACATACTTACTAAACTAGGTACCTACCTACCTACTTACCTACCTACCTACCTACTCCTTTGCCTTCACTGCAACCTCTTGCAATTGACTCCAATTCTTGGAAGGTCTAGTGCAGACCAGCACCAGTGAATGAATGAATGAATGGTTTGCATGTGTGCGGATCAATGTCCACAAAAGGCCTTATGACCAAACACTTGGTGCTCTTGAGAAATTGTGTTCAGCTGTTTTAGGGTTTCCGAATGGGACATCATTTTGATGTGTGATTATGGGTATGACAAAAAGTCAATATTGAAAAATAACATCCATTTTTTTTATCTAAATGGGTTTGGTGAACAACACATTTTCAAGCATTTAGCTGAAAACAAATAACATGGGAAATATTTTCGTCATGTTTTGAGTGTTTGGTTTTAGGTGTGTTTTGAGATGGTTTAAGAAAAAATGCAAGCGATATTTTCAAATTTGATGTTTGGTCTTAAGCGTGGGTTGGATTCCTTTTCACAAAACAAACATCAACTAATCTACAAAGGGTGTTTGGTTATGGAGGCTTGTTTGCCATATTAAAAGGCATGCAACTACTCATAAATAAACCTTAAAACCCTAACAAAGATACAATGCACCAAAATCATCAAAGGACATCAAAATTATGAATCCTCCATAAATGCTCATTTATTAATCCTCCAACTGAAGGACCCTTGCAAATTCCTACTAAGCACTTCACATTCCTTCCAAAAGAGTCAACACAAGATCAAGTTTAAACATGGGCTAAAATCAAATGAGTAATTCATTTTTCTTCCAATTCTTTTTCAAATATGTCCTTTGTATGAACTAAAGTAAAAGAATAATTTCAACTCTAGTTAAAATTCTTAGCTCCTAATGTTATATTGTTAAGAAATATAAGAACAAATAATAATTCAAATTTGCTAGTAAAAGTAGATCATGTCAAAAAAGACAAGTCAAGTTTAAAATTCTATTTGTGAAAAATAGGTTTCAAGGAAAAAGTGAGCATGTAAAAAAATTAAAGCAAAGTTCAAAAGTAGATTTATAAATACCATATCTCAAAGTGAAAGTAGAGCATGTAAAAGAAGGATCACCGTCAGTGTGATAAAGATAGAAATCGTAAATTAGATTTACAACTAGAGGTTCAAAAAATACTTGAACTATTGTTGGATTGAACAATTTAAAATCTGAAATGTTGGATCAAGGAGATTCAAAAAAATAAAAAATAAACTAGTTATATCAATCACTCATATGAATTTCTTCCCATAACCTACACATCAACAAAAGACGTCAATTTAGTGAGGGAAGACTCTATAAATTTTTTGTATTTTCATCAACTTTATTATAACACTATTTGAACATGCATTAACAATGTTTCCAATGTTATTGCACTTTTTAGATTCTTGGGTTGTATCTAAGAAAAAGAAAAGCATAACATTAGTTGGGCCAAAACAAACACCACCTAAGTTTTTTAAGATTGGGACCAAGAATAACTGAACAATCAAGAACCTAACAATCGTTTGAAGGTGACAAAATAGCATGTTGGATCTACAAGCAAGAGATAAGGAAGATTTGCCCCTATTCCTAAATCAAAGATCAAAAGATCAACACCATAGTAGAATCAAATCCTTATAGTAAGTAGGAGAAGCATGTGAACAAATGAAGCATTAGAAATAGCAATGGATGTTGTTGAAAGAAATATAGACTACAACAAACATCAATTACCAAGGAAGTGAAAACGATCACACAACAAATAAGAAAGTTGATCATAATCAAGATTGGGGGGAAGAATCTACTATTGTAAAACTTTTGTATATAGTTGGAACAATTCAACAAATAGCAATTGAAGATCTTCCTACCAACATCTCAAAAAATGACCAACATTATGTACATATATCTTAAAGCCCTACAATGATTGAAGCGCAACTAAAAGAAATCAATGTTGTAAATTTAGATTAGGATAATATTAAAATGTTGTAGGAAACTCAATTACCTCCTCCAAATTTAACTTAAGAATCCATGTGTTTGCACAACTTGCTTTTGTTGCCTCATTTACTTGCAAAACTAACAAAAGAAAAAAAACCTTTGTTGATTACTCTTAAACACATTGTGACATTTGTTGAATACCTAAATATCCTAAGGATAAAAGCTATGGACAATGTAGTTGTCAAAGAAATTTAAAAAGGAAAGTGAAAAGAAAAGGAAGACAAATGATTGTAAAAATAAATAAATTTAGGGATTGTAACAAATCAAACAAGTTGAAGAGGGGAATAAACACAATAAATTGTACACAAAAACTACCTTGTCAAAATCAGGAGAAAATAGATGTTAGATTACAATAAAACCTATCAAAAAATTATTGTACACACGTTGAATGTTTTTTGAATGATCAAAGATAGCATAATTATTTGTTGTTGTGCATTAATCTTCAACTTTCAAATCATATTAATTAGTTTTTTCTCTACTTGTTTGAAATGTAAGTAGTTTCAAAGTCTATTTTTGTTGTGAAAAACTTACTTTATTTCTTGTAAAATATGTGGTAAATAAATTTTAACAAATAAATTTTCTACATTTTATAAAAATCATACCTCAAGAATATAATGATATTTATATCCCCAAAAGTAAAAGAGGAAATGCATTCAAAAAGTAAACCAAAAGTATTCCCACTTACAAAATTGCAAGCTAATAAATGGGGATACTTTTGGAATTTTTAAAAAAAAATTGCTCATAGTTTTTTGGAAGTAAATTCTTGTAGTATAATAGAGGTGCAAGAAGCTTTTCAATTATATTTCCATTCATTTTTATGCTGCTTATTTGGGTTTATATGCATCAATATATGGTAAAGCTAAAGACATTCATTTTTTCTGTTTGTTTTACCATGGTTTTACCTAGAGATGTTGAAAAACATGTTAAAGCACAATTTGTTATAACTTGAACTCCAATAGTTGTAAGGGAGGTGGGTGATAGATTTCACCAACACTTTTTGACAAGCTTGTGATTTGATCTATGCAAGTATAAGCGATGTGAATCTCAAATGCAAAACATGGTCATAATAAGAGGTTAGACAACATGCACATGTTAGACAACAAACACAAGACCATGGCAAGCAAGAGGAATATAAGACCACAATGACTAGGAAAAACACAAGACCATGGCAAGAAATAAAAAACACAAGACCATGACAATTAATAAGAACACAAGATCACAATAACAAGGAAGAACACCAAGACCATGATGATTAGAAGGAAAACAAGAGCACACTAATCAACAAGAACACCAAGAGTATGGTGATAAAAAGAAACATAAAAAAAGAATACCAAGAGCGTGATAATCAAGAGAAACACAAGATCATGGTAACCATGAAAAACTAAGACCATATGACCAAGCCCATGGCAACTAGGGGGAACACCAAGACCATCACAATTAAGAGGACCATATAAAACATAGCACTTAGAAGGAACCAAGACCATGATGACCAAGAGGAACACCGAGAACACTGTGATTAGAAGGAATATAATAGCATGACAATCATGAAGAAAGCAAGAAAATAGCAATTAAAAAGAACACAAGAACAAAACAATCAAGAGGAGCACCTCACACCCAAAGACTCTAAGAATTGCACAGATATTTGGTGAATGAGATGATCTCACACTCATTACCATTGGTTGTCAAGTCTTAAACTAGATTAGATTTCAGCTGTATGTTTAAAAGTGAATGGTTATTTTTAAAAATTGGTTGTTGTTTTTTTCATCCATCCCAATGATGAAAGTAAGTGAAGTCTAATAGTTAACATATGACTATTTGGTTTTAGGTGATAAAATAAACTTTCATGGTTTATCATGTGTATGAAGGGTTTTTTTCTCATTTTTTGTCCACCTAAACTTTAAAGGGGCACATCTTTCTCATTTTTAACCCATTTTGAGTGATTTAGAGGGTTTTGGGTGCGCTTTCTAGTCCTTTACACTTTATCTTTAGATCTCATAAAGAAAGAAGGTGGATTGAGTGGGAGGTGATTAGTACATTGGGTGTTCAATCACTAGCCATTCTACCTTAACCAATACGAGGGTAGGTATTTGATTTTTTGTAATACTTGTTAATTTTGGGTTTGGTATTACTATATAAGAAGAAGGAAAAGAAAAGAAAGGAGGGAAAAAATGACCTAGTGGCAAGACGTGCACTTTGATGCTTTGTTCTACCCTTTACTTTTGCAATGAAGAAAAAATGGAATAAAAAAGGAGGAAAAAAAAACAAAAAAAAGGAGAAAGATGAAAGGAAATATAAGAAACCAATAAAAGAAGGAGAAAAAAAGGGAAAATAATGGCAATTTATGATCTTAATCTCTTTTTCCTTTGTCTTCTTTTGTGTACTTTGGTAGTTTTCAAAGAAAAAAGAAGAAATATTTAAATAAACAAAAAACAAAGGCATGTACTTCATGCTATGGATTCTTTGTAACTTTGCAAGTTTCAAAGGGAAACAAAAGGTCATAAAAAAAGAAAAAAAGAAAGAAAAAAAAATACGAAAAAAGGGAAAGGAACAAAATCATATTTGATACTCATCATATCTTTTCTTTTATATTTTTGGTAATTCATATGAAAATAAGAAGAAGGCCCCCCAAAAAAAAAAACCTCAAAACATGCACTTTGATGGCTCGAGTCTTGATCTACTACCCTTGCTCCATTTGACATCAAGAAAAAAAAATTAAAAAAAATGTAATGGGTGTTTTTCATTCTATTTTTATTTATTTATTTATTTACTATTACCTAGTTCCAAAAAAAAAAAAGACGGAAAAAAGAAAAGAAGAAAAGAAGACAATGTGTACTTAATATTCTACATAACCATCTACATAACCCTTGTCCAAGGAAGAAGGGAAAAAATTGGCAAAAGAAAATTAAAAAATACACATATGTAACTAATTCTCTTCATCTCTTTTTGCAGTATATTTCTTTGTATTATTTCCCAGTTGTTAAAGCAAAAAAAAAAACCCTAAAAAAATGAGACTTTGGGCGTGTATCGGTAATGCTCTTATCTGTAAACCCTTTCTGCATGTGCAAAGGAAACACAGAGAGAGAGAGAGACACACACACACACACACACACACACAATGGCAGCCACTGGGTACCCCATTGGGCAGCCCTGAGTGGCGCATGCCAAGCAGGCACTGGCTATGAGTGGCGCATGCTCATGTGCACATGCCCAGCCCAGTTCCAGCCATATCAACAGTTTTTTCCAAGGCAAAGAGCAGCTATGCATAGGACGTATGTGAAATAACCCAATTCACAAGCACTTCATGCATGTCTTGAGTGTTTTGTGAAAGTTCTTACCAGGATGCATACTTTCTTGGGGCCTTTGTTACTGCCATTCGACTGCTCGTGCTGCAGCTGGAGCACACGATGCTGAAGAAGGGGAAAAGACAAAACAACTGTCAATTAGAACTTTAAGCAGTAGGGAAAACGCAAGGTCCAAGTACTTTTCAATTACATATTCCATCAATTCCAAAGCCTTTTATTCATGACCGTGTCAATGCAGGGAACATTGCCTTTTGCAGCAAGAGATGTCTAGTTTTGATTTTCTGCATATACCCCAGGCATGCAGAAAAGAACACACAGAGATTGCCAACTAAATCTGGAAGCAAACAATCGACCAACAGCATACAAATAGCATGTAATGTACATGAGACAGTGTGATAATTTCCACTCCCAGAGGTCCTCTCTCATCTTTATCAATCTGGAGCACTGTAAGCGCCTGAAATTTGGCTCAGTCAGTGGGATTGTGGGCATTCATCTACGCACTCAGGCAACAGAAGCAGATTGTGTGAAATATGTAATCAATAAGAATGGGAAGAAAAACAGTATCAAATCACAGAATTCTTGAAGCCTTGCATTGCTTGTATCTCATCTACACACATTGGGTACACAGGAGTACATTCCATATAGGTAATGCAAACCTTTGTCTGCACACTTGACAGTCTGCCCCCAAAAGGAATGTCACAGAAGAAATTCAAATCACAATTGTTGACTTCTTGCCCACTTCCTGTCTTGAATATGCTTTCTTGAGAGATTGAAAACCCTGTCAACTTTGTTCATAACTTCTCACCCATTTCTGGACTTTCTTCAAAATAAAAGTACATAGGTGTAGCTGCCCCCAGTCCCCTTGGGTGATGTCCCTTGGTCCTGACCTGGTGGTTGTTTTCCTTCACTTCCTGCAATGAGGATTTCCTTATTTGCTCCCAAAAAAAAACAAAAAAAAGTACATTGGTTTGATAAATCTATTGGGGGTGAACTTGTGGGAGGCCTGGATCTTGGCTCAACTTGTGGAGGTTCTCAGTGTAGACGATGCCTTGAGTCAGAAAGCGAAAGGTCTCCTGGTACAGAGTGGTCCAATACCGATTGGTTGTCCCTTGGCTCACCTGAAAAATGCATATTGTAGCAAATGGGTATTATGAGCAGCAGTTCATGTCTAGAGTTTGCAGGAGAATCATACCTTCATACCACCACCAATTTGCCAGTAGTGGTGATTGTTGTGCATTTCCAAAACCAAACAACTGAAGCTGATATGCAGCACATCAGACATTTGGTGTAAAATCAGAGATGGCTGAAACCAAGAAATTATGGAAACAGAAGAAATTATGACCAACAAGCAACTTTTACCTCTGTTGGGTCCACCATGGGATGTGGTACATTTTCTGATGTTGGGTATATTGAAGAGAGATGTGGAGGACCTCCCATTCCTGTAGAAACACCAACACAAAAAAACATTGAAGCCCAGTTTGCTTAAGACCATACAAACATGCTCCTGTAAACATGCTCATAACATACTTGACAATGTAAGGTAGCACTATCCCCTTTGCAACAAGCATAAGGGTGGTTTCAAACAAAAGAATGGGGCATTTTTAACATCCTAGTTTCAGCACATTCAGGAATTGGCCCCTGACTACAACAGAGTTGCATCTGAACTGCACCTGTGCAGGAGCGGAGACCCACGATGAACTTTTTGGCAGCAGTAACATCAGCAGAGTCATCAATTTCTGTCAGCACTACAAATGTCGGTATCTTTGCAAGCACATTTACATGATTGTTGTTGCTGCGGACAAAATGGCCAAATGCATCGACAGCTACAAAGCAACCCAGAGAAAAAGGCATGTCTGGATACCACCCAGACTCCTGTGCACCTAAGGGCCCTGCCAATATACAAAAAACCCGGTTCTGCTGATTTTCTACCTGCACCCATGCAATGAAGGATGAGAAACATGAAATGACAAATCTGTAATGTTATCTAGTGGGAATGAGAACTAAAGTCCCTAATAAAGACCTTTGGAGTGGTTTCCATGCAGAAACTACCATACTGTAAGCATAGGAAAGAACCTTGAGAAGAGGAGAGAAGACGGCAGTCTTGGCAATCTTATCAGGATGTGCAGCTGCCAGTGCTAAAGACACTGCCCCGCCCATTGACAGCCCTACAGTGAATATCGGTCCTGGAAGTGCATGTACTTCCTTCAATCGTGCCTCTGCCTCCCGTAAGTAGTCCAAGTCCTGTGATTCAAACCATCTGCAAAAGGGCAACAACACCATTCAAAACACATCTGACTATGTGTTCCTGCCCTTCACATAGAATGAGGATCAATTATGAATTCCATTCTGGCAGGTGAATGAACACTCTCTAGTGGCCATAAACAGAGTGTAACACAAATGGGGGCTACACAAATCTTCATGCAAAGATCTGAACATTTCCATTGGTTTGCAGACTTTTTGCATATTTACCACTTGTGGATAGCAAGCATCTAGTGCAGCTAGTGTGTGACTTGAATCAGCAATCATTTGCAACCTGATCATCATAAGCCCTGTCCCACTAGGCAAACATCAGCTTGATGCTCAGAGGAAAATACTTGTAGAATGTTTCTGTGTAGTCCTCATCACTGATAGCTTGGAATAATTCAGGATCACCAACGGTAAGTCTTTCTTCAACAATGTTCACCTGCACAATGTCTCCCAAGGCAATTGTCAGGCAAGGAAAAAAACACACACACACTGGGAGTGTCATGACCTTCAGTAAAGAAGGATCCTCAAGTAATCAAGCTTTTCTTTCATGTTGAGAAACATCACCATCTCAGTTGTCAGTTCCGTGATGGTCTTGAAGCTATCGATGATAGCAGATAATTCAGGGTCTGCTTTGAGCTTCTGTTGAATTGCCTCCTTCATCTTGGGTTTCAGATCTACCTGCACAAAATTCCAGAGGGGGATAGTTGAGCACACCTGGTAAATGTCCTCACTTTCAAGAACATCAAAAGCTCATTCCACCAGATGTAAAGAAACAAAAAACATTCAGTGGTGGCAGACAGATTGCACACTTCACATGTGGTTTCATCATGTTCACCATCTTACCTTGGGCCAATACTTGGCATTGTAGTAATGGCCACACAGTGCAGGCTGGTAGACATTGAAGCCATTCTCAAACAAGTACTGGGCGAGACGTGCCATTTGCCCTGTCGAGGCTGCAAATCCATGGAACATTAACACCGTGCCATAGACATGCTCCCCTTCTTTGTGCAGCAAATAGTAAGGTAATGCACCTTCCCGCTTGTCAGGATGCTGTTGAATTGGTTCAATGAATTTATCCATTTCTGCCCTTGCCTGCAAAAGAAAGAAATCGCAGGCATGATGAATTCCACCACTGTGTTTGGGAAAAAACAATAATATTGCCAAAAAAAAGAAAAGTCCAAGATCTCACCAAAACCCGAGAACAATTTCTGTCTGGAGTCAGACATGAAAACCCTAGTCATGTTAGGGTTTGTCTGATAGTGTTTGTTTGAAACCCATTCAAGGAGAAAGGAAATTCAGTGGCATACCAAGCTGAGATGTTCCTTGGTGAGGACAACCTTCTCCAGCTTAAGAGGAGCAGCATGTGCAGCAGCTGCTGCACATCCTGCCATTGCCACTGCCATTACCACCTCCTCTTCAGAACTCCGATGTTTTTGTTGTTGTTGTTGTTGTTCCTGCCCAAATGACCTAACTCCTACCCGGTGCAGTTTTGAGCACCGAGAGGCAGACGATGATCCAAATTTGGCATATCTCTGCAGCGAGTGGGAGCTACAAAAGGACGAGAAGGAATAGGAGGAGGAGCTGGAAATTTTTTTTGCTCCTGCTCTTGAATTTACAGTTCTTATGTTGATGAGGAGATTACCACATGCAGACACCTCAAGAGGTCGAACATTCCAATGGGCGAAAGTTGTCATAACACACCAGAAAGCAGATGCATTCCCCAAGCTTTCCCCAAGGAGATCTGCAGTACCTTTTCTAATAGCCCTTTTTTTTCCAGTAAAGAAAACAGAGAAAAAACTTCTTTCTTCTGATGAGCTCTATTCTCTTTCAGATCTTGTTTTGCAGTTTCAATCAGACACAACAAAAACACCTTCTTCTTCTGAGCTCTGTTTATTTAGATGTTGGGTTTTTTGGTTTTTTTTGCAAAGGAAAAATTGCAGGTAAGATCCACAAAACACAACTTGATGCAGCAACAAGCAAACAAACGGATGATGACAACCAGAATTCCTGAAACCCTAACCCTAAAAACAAAATTCCGGAATGTATTTCCTTCCTGTTTTTTTCTTTTGCGACGTGCTCCGAGCGGAAGATCAACCGAATTGTAAAGAAGAATTGTAAGTATCAACAAGGAGTTCTTCACCCAAAAACGTTTTTTCAGCAATTTTGCAACGATTCTTTGGTTTCTTGTTTCAGAAAGAATGCTCTCTTCTGCCGACGTCACTATGCCCTCATGTACTGAAAACCCGTTGGAAGTACGTCGGTACGAAAATGCAACTGAAACTCCGCCGGTTCCCAGAGAGGGCGGGTATTAGAAAAGGGCAGTGTGGGTGGGGGCGCGAGACCAGCACCTTCAGGGTATCAATCCGGGTATCCAGCTCGACCACCGTGCTGATCAAAAATCAAATATACCCGGTTACGCGCAAAATCAAGTACAGGTTATGACATATAACCAGTGGTTATCAGAAAAATAACATATCCTGTAATGATATATAACCAGCGGTTATCTAACGCCCGGTTTGTGTATGCCACCCACGGTTATCAAACAATCAAATGCCTGGTCTCTCTGTATAACCGAGGTTCTCAATTTTTTGAAGCAGTCAAATAACCGCCGTCGAACCCACCAGGCCTTTCACGAGACCCAGCGGTTCCTTGAACTTGGTTGAAATACCCAGAACCAGCGGTTCTCTCAATCAGAACTTTTTTCTCAAATACCCAGGACTGATGGGTACCCGTGTTGGCCGGTTATTAGTGCTTTTTTTGGAAAATGTGTTAGGGACCATCCAGGTTATCAAATATCCGGTCATCAAATAACCGGTCAACACTGGAGGGTACCTTACGTGCAGGGGATACGTGCAGTACGCCAATTTTGCCCAAATATTTTAATTATTTCATTAAAAAAAATCGACTGCCAGTTCCAGTTGCCAAAAACTGCCAGTTCCAGTTACTAAAAACCAAACTGGAACTGGGTCTGGCACCTTCTATCCATGAATGTCCCTTAGAAAAAGGCAAAGGGGTCTTAGGCCTACTACTTGAGAGTGGTAGAGAGGTCTTATTATAGGCGAAAGAACGATCCCTATGAAAAAAACAAGGTACCCTCCTCCAAATTGAACTAGGACTTTTTCCTTTTTTTTATCCCTGGTGCTTTTATGGTGTGGGATAAAATACTTTGGACCCTAAGGAGTAGGTCTAAGGACCCGTCCCTTCTATGCCTCATAGGTTTATGATAACCTAGACCCAACGGGTTGAGAGCGGCCCCTTATTATTTTGGGACCGACTCCCCGCCCCCCCACCCTTACCCTCGGGCCATACCCGTGGGTCTCCAAGTTTGACCCACCGTTTTTGTGCCCACTTTCGTCTGGAGAATTGGCCTTCATGTTTTACATGTGCACTGAATACGCAGTTGACCCCTCCTTTTTGGTTTCATTGGCCTTTTAAAGTTTCATTTTGATGGCGTCCTGAGTTTGACCCACTGTTTTTTTCTTAAATGGTGGCTCGCCAGCGAGCCACCAAGTTTGACCCTGTGTTTTTTTTTTTTTTTCTTACACGGCACTTCTATCCCCGATTCCAAACCTCCATTTTGATGGGTCTCTGAGTTTGAGCCACTATTTTTTTCCTACATCACACAGCCATCCCCTAAAACCATCATATCCAAGTTTCATCCCCTATTCCAACCATTGTATCCAAGTTTCCTCCCCTATTCCAACCATTGTATCCGAGTTTCCTCCCCTATTCCAACCATTGTATCCGAGTTTCCTCCCCTATTCCAACCATCATATCCGAGTTTCATCCCTTATTCCAACCTTCATATCCGAGTTTCATCTCCTATTCCAACCATCATATATTGAGTTTCATCCCCTATTCCAACCATCATATCCCAGTTTCATCCCCTATTCCAACCATCATATCTTCAGTTTCATCCCCTATTCCAACCTTCATATCCAAATTTGACCCACTGTTATTTTCCTGCATCACACATCCATCCCCTATTCTGAACTTACTGCCCAGTTTTGGCCAAACTCAGGACAGGAATCCCCACCCCCTAATGTGCCTACTTTACAAAGGACTCTAATAAATGCCAAGTATTGTTGTTGGTGTGGTTTTGTGGTTACTTTGGTGTATATTTTGGTGTTTTCCGGGGTTTACACATTCTCATGGGTAGGCAAGAAACTTGTCACCTTCTTCATTTGAGTAAAGCCAAATTGGGTCAGTGGATCCTCTTTTGGCACCGTCGTGTTCTTCAAGAAATTTTCCACTTACATGATGATGCCACTTTGAAAAACGTCCCTTGGCTGGCGGCGCTGGAATTGAATACTATTTGTTGTTCTCCTCTCCCAAATCAGACCCAGGAATTCAAATACAAATAAGTGTGTACAAGCTTTGAAGCTGAAATCCCAAGACTCAAAAATGCAATGGAATCGATCTATTTCTTTCTCTCCTCTCTCCCAAATCAGAGCCAGAAATTCAAATATCAAAAGTGTGCAAGCTTTGAAGCTGAAATCCAAGACTCAAAAATTCAATGGAAATGTGTTAGGAGAGGAAGAAGGTGATGGAAATCACTATCACCTATATTCACAGACCGTCTGACCAAAATGAAC
>Ga0116227_10003173_pt1 | contig 36784 bp, 33 predicted proteins | sample S1TSphgellanicum_FD_89693 | JGI IMG/M metagenome (GOLD analysis project Ga0116227, IMG submission 89693) | Host-associated microbial communities from peat moss isolated from Minnesota, USA - S1T2_Fb - Sphagnum magellanicum MG | ecosystem: Host-associated > Plants > Peat moss > Unclassified...
ATTTGAAAATTTTTTGATGATAGAAATTAAAGAAGGGTATTTAAAAAAAAAAAAAAAAAAAAACCTGAGGTGTAGGAAATATTGAATTTTGAATAGTTTTGTCATTGGAAATCCAATTAAATTACAAAAAATCATTTTGGAAGGAAAAATTACTTGGGTAATGATACATATTGAAATTTGAATAAATTTCCACAAAAAATTCAACTACATCACAAAAATAATTTTAAAAAGACAAACTATTTGAATAATAAATTCACATTTGAACTAATGACACATGTCACATTGATCTATCATGTAAGGAAGGTAATCTGGTTTTTTTTTTTGTCTCATTGATGTAAAAAGGTCTCAAATCACAACATGCCCTTATTACCATCAAAAGCTCTTAATGAATAAAAGTGCAACAAAGTGGTGTGTGTTTACCATCTTCACATTTATCACAGCAGTTACCAAGACTACAACAATTGTCATTTTCAACACTGGAATTACAACGTCTTTTTTGCAATGCTACTATGTTAATTACATCTTCATCATTCTTTTGCAATTCATGTTTGAAAATGTTTTGCATCTAACAATAATACTCAAAATTATGTTACACTTGTGTTTGTCAATAAGCATCAAATGACATGAAATGTTTTTTCAACATAAAACTAGTGAGGTGTAAAAGACATCATTGAAGTAGGCTTACCGATTTGTTAGTAACAATTTAATTGATGTGATGTAATATTGAATCTGATGGCCAATATTATGTTTACAATCATTACATCACTCCAAAACATTGTTGTAAATAACACAATCATTGAAAAGGACATAAATTTTGGCATCTCCATGTTTGTTTGTCTCATAAGGGGTTGGGAATGTTTATTTTGTTGTAGGATGTGTTACAAACATGGTCACTTTCATCCACATCAAGCTATCCAATGAAGGTTTGGATCACTTCACTGCAAATTAATAGAACTCTAATATAGTTCCAACTATTTCTTGCACACAATTTTATAGTATGTGATACACATACACTTGGATCATGGTGAAGGTCATCAAAGTTCTAATGTGTGTTTGACATTTTTAGTTGGTCTTGTCAACAACCATAAGTTTATAGGAAGGTCACACACATTCATCATGCTTCTAATTGGCATGTTTATAGATGAAACCAAGTAGTGCATGAAATAACATGTGAGCAAATGCAATCATAAGAAAAACAAAAGTGATATTATTCATTTTTGCTTACAAACTAACTAGGTTGTTGCATTTTTTTTGCACTTGTTTTCAAGCTCATAAAGCTTGTGTCAAAGTTAAAATTTTCCAAGGTTGTCTTTAAAACATGTATATTGGTTTTTTTACATGTATTTTTGTAGGAAAAATTTTGATGCAAAATATTGCACAAGCTCTAAGAAATGGGGTTCAATAGTAACAAAAAGTGTTGACATTAAACAACAATGATAACAACAAAAAAAATCCAATGACAACAATAATAGGTTTTTCCCATTTATACTTGTGAGTGGCATTCTTTTCTAACATTATACATGGCATTGTTCAAAGTGGTTGAACTTGCTTGTGGGGACAACAAGATTTAACATTTATACTTAAGTTTTATTTCATATCAAAGTTTTGCCTAACTTGTGTTTGGATGGTGTGATGATGGTGGCACAAATAACACAACCAACTATAGCAACAAACATTCTTCAATCATAAGTTACATCAACATAGCCTTGTGTAACACCAACAGCAACATCAAGTTGGTATTTTCTAGACAAAAGTGTTGGTTGTGTGTGTGTGTGTGTTGGGGGGGGGGGAGGGTTATCATAGGTCTAGCAATTACATGTCTATGGAGAGGAATGGTCACAATTGCTTGCACTTTTGGAGTTTAGGTCATTGAGTATTAATTCAAAAACATAAAATTTTATGAGCACAATAAACATGGTGTTTTTGGTGTACAAGTTCCAATTCTACAACAACAACATCAACCATCAACCAATAATCAATTTTTGGCTTAGAACAATTTTACATTATAACAATAGTAGTAAGCAAAACGATGACTAGTGAGTTTTCCACACTACACATACCTAAACATGTTTTCATTTTTTTCATATACTACCTATATATTTATTTAAAGCTTCAACATTGGCTTATGGTTTCACTTGAGAAGTTCATGTCTCATCAATGTGTGTGTGTGATTTTGGTACAATTTTATAGTTTGATAGGGTTTTTGTACAATAGTAGCAATAACAACAATAACATCCATTTGCAACACCAAGCTAATCACAACAATTATAAGCATTTATTCAACCAATTCAATAACATCAAACTCATTGTTGGTGGCAACCAACAACAACAACAACGACAATGACTTCCACAAACAAGTACACATTTGCATGCCACATTTGTCCTATTGTTTGTCAATGTTACAATCAATAATAATCAAACAAAGGTATTGTTTGTCATTATTATTATTATTGATTATGGATCATGACCATGCATGTAATTCTATGCAAACTTGTATATAACATCAATTGTGTGTGATAATTTTTTTATATAGGGGGTTTGCTACAATAACAACATCAATAGTAATAAAACATGTCTAATAAAAAAACCTTAGATTTTAAACATTCAATAATAGAAATAGTTTTTATTATTTGAACCATAACAACCACCTCCACGACGATTTAAGGGACTATGATCAAATGCTTGTATTTTCAAACAACACAACATTACTATAAAACACAATTTTTATGCTAGTCAAATCATGATTAAATTGACTATAGATTCAAAGTTACTAGTTTGTATCTAGTTTGTGTAATATCAAAACTACGTATGTCTATTATGACTAAAAAAATAGTTATCTAGTCAAATCAAACATTATATTATACATGTGGCAATTGTGGCACCCATGTGGAATCGCACATTTGATTACTATGACTAATGTGATTAAAACTAGTCATTCAAATGTGACACCTTGTGATTGCAATGTTACATTTGATGATATGATAACATTAAAATTGAAAAAAATTATGTAATTCATTTTTTAAAAATGTAATTAAAAAAATGAAAATTTAGTATAGTTTTCATGGTTTCAATTGTTGTTTATAATAATCTTACTCTTATGTAAGGTAGTTTATTTATTTTAAAATTTTGTCACATTGAGATCTCCAAAATTGCAACACCTCCTATCACACTTTTGGTACCATTAGATTCTCAATGAATTGGGGTGCATTAAGTTTTTGGACCTAGGGTGCAAAAATTATTGAAATTTAGTTTTATCATCAAGAATTCAATGAAATAAAAAAATAAAGCATTTTGGGGCAATTGGGGCATGCTTTTGATATTTTTGGAAATCTTTAATGATTAGTAGGAGATTTTAAATCTCGAGTAAGTTTTTTCTTTGCAGAATTAATAAAAAATCAAAATTATATTTTAGTGAAAAAAAAAAAATTTAAACTTAAGCTAAATAAATATGAATGTGTCCTTGGTGTTGTTAAAAATCTTTTAATGACTAGAATTTAATGGTGGAAATTTCATAATTTTAAAACCTAAGGTGCAAGAGATACTAAAATTTGAATAATTTTTATATTGAAAAATTAGTAGCAAAATGATATATCAAATTTTAGTGAAAATGAAATTCTAATTTCAAAGTTAGGTTAAAAGATTTGGGGTAAATTTTTGGTGTTTCCAAAAATATTTCAATGAATGGGAGTTAATGAAGGTGGTTATGTAATTTTTAAACCTAAGATGCATGGATATTGAATTTTGAATACAATTATGTTTTTCATGAAAATTTTATTAATAAATGAAAAAATATATTTTAGTGAAAATGAAAACTCGATTTCGATTAACGAGTTGAAGCACATTATTGGTGTTGTTGTAAAGGCCTCAATGAGTAGGATTTAATGGTGATGGTTTTGTAATTTTGAGACCTAAGGCGTAGGAGATATATAATAAGGTTTCAGTAAAAAATTTAATTGGAAATCCAATAACAAATTATTTTTAAAGCCTAAGTATAGAATAATAATAATAGTAATGGCATAAAAAAATTTCAATCAACTTCATTGTGCAATTGACATTTGAAATCAAAGAAAATATTAAATTATATGTAAGTATGAATTTACATGTTTTGAACATAATGAAATTATTGTACTCAAATTTCTAGCAAATTTAAATATATTTCAAATTAATTTTTTTTTTGACAAATGAAACTTGAAAAAAAATAATAAAAATAAAATAAAATTATATATATATATGAATTTGAAAATTTGAAGATTACACATTATTAAAGACATTACATTTGAATTTTTTCAAATACATATTTAAAATTAATAATATGTATATCTATTCGGACTTCTCACCACTTGCTGTTGTGGTGGGATGGTTAATGCCTTGAAGTTCATGTTTTTTTTTGAAATCTTGTGATGTAACCACATTAACAACAATCCATGGTTGGATTTAACTAGGCTTGGTTACAAAATAGTTGAAAAAAAATATATAAAATCTTGTTACTTTTTGGCTACTTATAGGACCACAAAATTTCAATGTAGTGAACTCAACTTTTCCCTTACATCTGAACGAACTTAACATTGTGAGGAAAAAACCTAATTTCACCACATTTAGACTTTATGGTCAAAGCTAAGTTCACTCAAAACTTAATGAATTCAATTTTTCTTGTGTCATATGTAAAAAAGTTGACACGTAACATATTATAATTATTAAAAGGACTAGATGTGGGTTTAACAATTATTTGTGATTTAATCGAACCTATCGTTTTTTCTAAGTAATTTAATCCAAAAATAAATCTAGTGTGACATGCCAATAAATTATACCTATGATAGTCACTGCAAATTTCCAATACCACAAAATTTCAATAGAATCCACGTGAAAATCATAATACAATATGTTCTTGCAAAATTTGTGGGTTTCCAAATGTAAAAATAACATGAATATATATAGTGATGTAATTTTGCATAAAACTATGCGTTTTTTTAATATTAAACTTGAACATTCATGTATGTCATTAAAAAATAAAAATTCATCCATTTGAATATTTAAAATATTGAATAGGTACAAATATCATTCATATTAACATAACATGGAACTCATGAGATTTTTTGTATGAACCTATGAAAATTAGATTTTGCACATAATTTGTGTGCACTTATGAAGCTTGGTAAGTTGTAATTGTTATTTATTTGTTCTATGGTTCTTTTTTATTAATTAATTAATTTAGCCATGTAGGATGTTAAGTCAAGTTGATTCTTTTCAATCAATCGTTTGTCATGTTTCAATCATCTTAATCATCTGAACTCAATCAAGTTTATGGCATAAATGATTAGTTCATTTTGAATGTAGGTAAAATTTTCCTTGTCCACTGTCATTATGATTAAGAATTGGAATAAATTTAATTTTTAAAACTAGCATAAAAACCATGGTTTTGTACTCGTGCAATTACATCAAATTTAACATGAACAACAACAACATCAACAACAAATAGGTATCATGCAAAAGTGTTTTTCATTATGTGTTTGAACATTCATAATATTGTAGGTTTTGTTACTGCATTTGTGAAACAATTATGTGAAAGGCAAGTTTCAAAGTTTGAAAATGTCATGGGTTAATGTCACATATTATAGAGTTTTTGACAAAATTTTATGGTGCATAACTTTAACCTTTTTTCAAACTATTTTTTTCCCTAGTTAATTTCCACATTTTAAATCTTGAAGTGCTCAAACCTTTGGTTGATGGTTGAATTGAAACTAAATTTTCTTGCAAACACTATTCCACAATCATCGATAATGGTAATGCAAGGTCTACATTCAAATGTTCTTCCTCGATGCCTTGAATTCTTATGAATAATGGTGTATCAACATTGGCTTCCAATTTGCAACAAATTGAAAATCAAGTTTTAATGTTTTTGCGAGGCTTATTTTGTTGCATCCCTTTATAGTCATGTTCCTCATTTCTTTAACCTCTGTCCATGCTATGTGTAACCAACTACACATTTTTGGTTTGAAGTTATTCATATTGAAATCAACACATGGTTCTTATCCATTGTCAATCTACTCTTTGATGACTATTATTGTCCATGTTCTGAATTGAACTTAAAAAACATGTTTTAGTGGTTGTTGCAAAATCACATTTGTAAGATGTAGTTCATTTGTGCAATTTGCTAAAATGAAAATGACCAAAATGTTGGGGTAATCTTCTTTCATTCAATTTAAAAGCTTTTTGCTCTTGTGTATTAACCAAACAATTTAACAACTAAATCATTTTCTAATGTTAAATGGCAAATTCAATTGTTCAATTTGTGAATGCAAATAAAATAATAAGATTTTTTCAACAATTTTTTTACGGTTTCCAAAGTTGACCAACGATTGGTGCACATGAGTTTTCTTTCATTATTTGGAGGTAGAGTTTTGTGTAGTATTTGTAAATATGACTTGAAGGGGGAGTAGCAACCCATTTACATAACATGAACCACAAGTGTCAATTGTTACTTGTCCTTTATCCTTGATATGTTTTGTACCTTTGTTCTTCCATCCCCATTTTCTTGCTATTGGCACAAAACACACTCCAATTTGGTCTTTGTTGACCATTAAGGTTGCAAAAATGTCATATGTTTTGACAAGGTAAACAACTCTAAAACCCATGTCTTGCCTTTCATGTTTCCAATTAATAGGAAACTTATTTTGTTGTAGTTGTTGCCACTTTGAAGTCCAATTCATGTGTTGCTTCAAGAATTGATGAATTTCTATTTTCTTTTACACTGAAACCTTTAGGTGAATCACAAATGGTTTTAGGAGTGAAAGACTTTATCATGCCACACATTATGGGTAAGATAATAAAAGGTTTGTGTAGTAAGTGGTTGGTTCTTCTATTTTGTTTCTTGTAGCATAGTAACCAATGTATCTCAAAGCTCTAAGTACTTTTCAAGTATCAACATATTTTGTTTATTCTTCTTTACTACGATCCCAAATTGCTTTGCAACTAGTATGAATGTAGTTTGGTTTCAAATCACCTTTAGGTGTAAACCAATCCCACAAACTTGCCCTTCTAGCTTCTCCTACAAACTTGGGAGTCGTGACTTCTTGTATGTTGTTTTGAGGAAGTGCAAGGCTTGTGTGTTATTACCATATTTCTTTCTAGTTGCCATGATAGGTTGTTAAAAATTTGGTAAAAAACCAAATGGTGTACTCCCCCCTTGCCTTTTGTTGCATTTTAATCCTTTTGTGTTGCCCTTCACTTGGCTTTTGCTTGACCTTTTGGTTTGATAACAACTTTACAACAAACTTTTGTGGCCTACCTACTGACTAATCTTCCACTTGCTTTGAAATGGTGTTGTTTAGTACAACATGTGCATTGAATAAATTTACCTCATGTTGTAATTTGAGTTCTTTTTCCTTACTTGTGATTTGAACTTGAAAATAGAACTAAATGTATTTTGTTGCAATTTTTTATTTTCCATCTTTCATTGAAACATTGAAACAAAATATTTATCATCTTTTTTCCTATCAAACACACTTTGGTAAATTTTTATTTTATTTTGTCATCTTGCTATTATCAAACACAATTTGATAAAATCACAATTCTAAATTATTTTCTTGTGTTTATGAAAATCAATTTGAAACTTCAAAATGAATAAAATAACTATGAAAATTTGAAAACAAAGCTATGAATACTTTCAAGAAATAGTAATAAAAAAATGAATAAATGTTAGATTCCATTCATGCACAATATCGGACGATATTTAATTCCAATATACTAAGAATGATTAAAAGTTGAATTTCTTTTATTACATTGTTTTTGCCAAAATGAAAATTTGAGAAAAAATTGGCATTAAAATACCAAAATTGCCAAAGATATTATGGTAATTTGGGGAAGTTGGGTAAGCTCTTAGTTGTTGGAAAACACTTGATGAGTGGGAATTCATAAAGGTAATTTCATAATTTTAAAACTTAAGGTGAGGGAGTAAGCCCATTGTTCTTTGTATTTCTGAGTGCATAGTCTTTGTCACTATAAATTAATTGAGAATTGAAAATTGAAAATTTCATAATTGAGCCTTCTCATCAAGGTCATGTTTAGACTTGAAGCAATTACATATTCTTGTTCACACTTGGGCTAGTAACACATTAGTAGTTATAATTGTAAAGAAAATTCATGGCCAAGAAATTCATGGCATTTGTAACTCCTCTTGATTATACACATTTTAATATAAATGGACTCATGGTAAAGGGAAAAAAAGGGAATAAAAAGATGTATTTAATATATTCAAACATTTTTAAAAATTATATTGTCTTTCCCCAACACAAACATTTCATCTTATTGAAACCCATTCTTCTAAATATTGTAGGGATTAGAAGTTTTTGAAATTTGAAAATTAATATTTGAGTTTTGATTGTGTAAATCAATAATGGTACCTACTTAATCATTGTTTTTCATTAGCTATATATTATTGTCTAAAGACTTTTGGCTAATCACCATGTTTGGCTTTGACCCTTTATAATAATAATAATAATAATATCATCCTTTTCTTTTTCTTATATGCTCCTTGTTTTTCATCCCCCTTTTTTTTCTTCCTGATATGATCCTTGTTTTTAATCCCTTTTTTTCTCTCTTTTTATTATCTGATATGCTCTTTGCGATTAGTGGGGGCTTTAGTACATGATTTGTTCTAGTGCCCCTTTGTGACCCACTCTAGTTTCTGCTCTTTGGCTCAGACTTGGGTCATCTCTTTATGTTCCTAGCTTCCTTAACCTCGTTGCTGGATGTTTTGTTTAATGGAGTTTGCTAGGGTTTCATCAATTACGATTATACTCTTATTGTCTGCTCAAGCTTTGTAAATTTTCATATCAGTGTAAAGAAATCGGCAATTTTTTTTTCCTTTGTATTTGGAGGTCCCTTGATCAGAGAGAATATTTTCCAGGCATTTTCTGCTGTGGAAAAATTCTTATGATGTTTAAGATTGGGGTACTGATTTTGTCATTGATGAAAAATAAAAAAAGATGGATGAAAATATGTTCAGATGAATGAAAAAAATTGCCTGTTCTTCATTATGCTGGATAATGGCAACCCTCTCAGCTGTACCTGAAGAGTGCATTACAAGGCATAAAAAAGCTGGTGGGCTTTATGAAATGTAATTGCTTACCTTTGCATGCATTATGTATTAGATAACTGGCAAGAGGAGTCTGGTTATCGAATGGAATAGTCGAAGCACACAAATGCATTGAGACTATTTCAATAATTTGGCTCCTCTCAACCGTTACCGGGCACATAATCAATTTTCTGGACTAATTAAAAATGAGAGGAGAGAAGGGAGAAAATTATGTGTTATGTTGCCATATTTTGAGGAATAAAAGTCTAAATTCACCATATTTATTCAATGGGTCACCAACCTCTGGAAAGGTTTCTTAAAGTTTTCTACTTTTCCCTCTTTAGTAGTATTGTAGCCAAAATTGGCTAAATCCTCTCGTGGATGATTGCTAGTGTGGCTACATCACAAAATTGGGAAAAACAAAGCCCTGAGCTGAACTGACTACTACAAGGGAATCATGTAGTTACTTCAAATCCCCAAAGGACACGGCCATTATGTGTAGGATATGGTAATGGCCAAAGATGGGCTCGGGTGCTTGCAAAATAAGGCCTCCTTGAGGTGGTGGAGGAAGGAGAGACCCATATAGGGAATACCTTGTTTGGGGGCATTATCCCATGAAATAACCTAGCCAAAAAAAAGGCAAGACATTGGCATTTCAAAAAGCGAAACACCCATTGGAGTGAGCAAGTTGTTTTTCATTCCAAACAAAATTCAACTTTCCTCTATGACTTTGTAGCCAAATTTGGCTAAAGTCCTCTTGTGGGACAATTGCCAAGTTGACCTACCTGAAAGAAAACATTGAAAAAGAAAAACTACTTGTTCACAAGCTTGTGAATTGAACTTGTTAAAGGATTTCAAATTGTGATAAGATTTTGTTGGGCCCTTTGATGCGTAGATATGGGTACATATTTTCAAGTGTTGCAAAGGTTGGGGTCCCATTTGACCATGTAGAGTAGAGTTTTCGATGAAGTAACTTTAAACATGGGGTTGGAACCCATGGGGTTTACCCACACATGGAAGCTAAGATTGCAAAACATAAATGACAAAAAATGCACAATGTGGGTGATGAGGGGCAAATCTTATTTTCACACCCAAACTTGACATGGAATGAGGAGAAGGTCAAGATGAGCAACTTGTGCCCCCTACCCTCAGCCCTTTTGTTTGTTTTAATTTTGGTGCTTTGTTGCAGATGACCACGATCACAATAGCCCTTTCACCTTGTGCTTTTACAATGGGTAAAAGCCCAAGAAGAGTGGCCACAATAGGTGCCTCGAAGATCACCTTGAAGTTTTTATTGTACTACTTACAAGCCTACAGTAAAAACCTAGGCACTGTTTATTTTAGTGTAGTTGCAAGGCGTCTTACAAAAGTGTAATAGGACGTGCTTTGTTGAGTGAGGGTGAGTGTCTTGAAAAAATGAAATGGCAAAGTAGAGGCAAGCATTTTTCATTTTTGAAGCTCTTATTGTTGTTTTTTTTTCCTTGTGATGCTCAACAAGTATCCAATTGGTACCAACTGGGTAGCACAGGATGAATAAATAAATAAATAAAAAATAATAAGTAAATAAATATAATAAAAAGAAAAAAAATTACACGTGATGATTTTTATGCAATGTAAAAGCCCGGTTCCTCAGGCTTTTAGCCTCCACAAGTTGTGTTCATGCACCAAAAGGCCATGTGCTAGGGCAGAGAACACGGCTTTGTTCCAAGTTTGAACCTGCTGGTGGAGCAATTATGCAATGAGCCACACCACTTGTCATATTTGGTGACAGAAACATGATGTGCATGTTTGGGATTGTGATGATCACAAGAGTTTCAATATGGGATGTGGTATGATTTTGAATCGGAAAACTTCAATTCATTACCCATTGTTTCAGCCTTTCATATGTTTCTTCTTGCAAAGGAAGTAAATTTTTGGTGTTGTATATACAAAATCTGATAACAAATCTTTTAGCAAATTGTCATCCTTGAATTAATGCTCAAGAAGGGAAGGGAAGACAAATATCAGACATATTAGTTCAATGTCAATGCAATGTTGCCCCTTACATATATGTCTCATAGTTACACTATAATCATGGACTTTCAAACTCATAAACATAAAGCCAAGATGAACTATTCAAACCCCAATAACCAAACTAAAATAAAATGCAATAATGTTTTGCATCATCTTGAAATTTCCCCAACTATATATAGTGACCTCTTCTTGCCTCACTCTTAGTAACCAAGGGAAATCATAGTGACTTCTTGCTTCACTCTTTGTACCAATGGAAAGCCCTTGATGAGTAGGGGTGCATCAAGTTGGTTTCATAAGTTTTTGAGCTATAGTTGAGAAGTTATGAATGTTGAACTATATATATTTTTTGGTTAAAATTTTATTTAAATCAAAACAAAAATCTATAGGGGATTTTGGGCATGCTCTTGGGTATTGTTGGAAAGCCTTTGATATTTAGGATTTGACCAAGGTGATTTTGAAATTTTTAAACTTAAGATATGGGAATAGTTTTCGGCATTGGAAATTAAATTTAGTGGGGGCAAAAAAAAAAAAAAAGGTCTTGGAGGGAAAAAATAGTTGGGTAACCAATTCACACTTGAGCCAATGGCACAAGCTACAATATTATGTAATGAATCAACAATTCATCGAAACCCTAAAGAAAAACAAAAAAAAACAATGGCCATGATGCACCAAAGTTACAAAGCCCTAAAAATCAATGTGTATTATTTGGATGATAGATTTGAAGAATAGATAGAGAAACTAAATGATCTCTTAGTTGCAATCATCCATAGGAAGATTTAGCCAAAACTGGCAATAAACTAAATATAAAAGCAAAAAAAAATTGAACATCCTTTATATATATGGCTACCTACTTGCACCATGTATAAAAATCTGGAGGTTTTTCTTAAATTTGGTTTGAATTTCTGGCTATTGAAAATCTCCAAAAAATTTTGATTTTTAAAGCACTTTTAATTTTGCTTTTTGGCCACAGATAGCCAGCAAATAAAAGGCCAGAGAGTGGGGGGAGGGGCTGAGGTGGGGCTGCGAGAGGCCAGGCTGTAACAGCAGGCCGCCGCGTGGCGGCCCAGAAGCCTAGGCCCTAAGCTGTAACAGAAGGCCGTAACAGAAGACATGGCTATGCCAGTGTTTTTTTTCACACAATTTAATGCTATATCCAATGTGGCGATGATCCATAGGAAGATTTAGCCAAATATGGCTACAAGTTAGATATGAAACTAAAATTTGAAAACATCCTTCGATATTTTTGGCTATATAAGTGAACCATGTATAGAAATCTGTCAAATTTTCTTAAATCTTGGTCCAATTCTGGCTATTGAAAATCTCAAAAAGCATATGTTTTAGCAGTTTTACTTTTTAATGTGGCATTTTGGCTATATATGGCACAATGCTGGGCTGTGCTGTTGTGGGGGCAGAGAGAGAGGAAGGGAGGGGGTGCTCTGCTCCTCAGTACAGATCTCCTTGTCGCTCCACCGACCCCTCTCGATCCCTGGAGCAATTTGCTCGCTGCCATCTCCCACCGCCAGCAGCTCAAATTTGCATCTCCATCCCTGTGTTCTTCTCTCCCTAATCATTTCTTGTTTGTTTTTTCTCTCTTCGTCTTCTGTGGCTTGTCGTCGTCGCAGTCTTCCGCGGAATTGATCTGGTGATTTTGCTTTGCCCGAGGAGGAGGAGAAGGAGGAGGAGGAGGAGGACTAAGTCATAAGCTTCGCCGAGAGTGCAGGCGAGTGGAGCAGCGTTGCGTGAAGGTATGACATAGTAATAGCATCTCTTTCCTTGCATCGTTGATCCTGTTTATGTCTCTCCTTTCCCTCATCTGTCGCTTGTTTGATTGCTGCTTAGGGCTTGCTTGCTCTTCTTCTTACCCTTGCCCTCTGTCTTTCCTTCCAGGACATCTCTGTCTCCGTCTGTCTGGCTGTCTGTCGAAATCTCTCTGTTGTTGTGTGCTTTTTCTTGTCTCTCCTTGGTTTTCCTTCACGGCCAAGAGGGACGAAGAGGGGTCCGGAGCCGACGTTGCTCTGGCGGGTTTGTATCATGGTCGGGAGGGAGGGGGAGGGCTTTTCTTGTGTTCTGGCTGCCGATTCTTCGTGGATTTATGTCTTATGGCGCTTTCTATAGTTTGTATGGTTTTGTCTGCTTAGACTCTGCTGTCGGGAACGGATCTTACAAGTTTGTCACGTCTGATGTGGTCTGTACTTGTGCTTTTTCTTAGGAAGAAGTGGGACGCCAGGAGACAAGCGAACCGGCCGTTGTTTGGGGAGATCTATCAGCAAAAAATCTCAGGTGTCATGCATCTTAAACGTTACCCCTGGGTCGTCAACTTGTTTCTTTGTGGAAGGGTGTGGCAATTGTATGGCAGTTAGGCCACTGTTGTAGTGTGCAAGATTGTAGTAGTTGGACAAAGATTTTGCTGGGGGGTTGTTGTATGTGGAAGCAGATATGGGGTTGCACGAAATCCCTTGGTGATTCTTGTTTGGAGTAGGTATATGATGAGGTTTTCTGTTTTCTCCTTTGCTGACCTTTCCTGGATCATGAGGATATGACTTGCCGCCTAACAGAATCATGTTTTCAGTTTTGTGCTTCAGTGGAGAGACACTTTGTTTAGATTTTCCTGCATGATTTGAGTCCCCAACAGTTTTTTGTCTTGTCTATCAGATCATATGCAAGTATCACACTTGGTCCTTGGATGTATATCCATTGGAGCATCTGCTCAGAGTGTCCTGCCAAGACTTTGTAACCATCAACTCTCTCACACTGCTGCTCCCTTCTCTCCCCATTCTCATTGTCATTGTCTCTCTGGAGGTGCTTGTTTGAGAGTTTCTTTCCAATAGCAAATCTGGAGTTTGGTGTGCCCCTCTGCTTAGCAGCACCTTCTCTTAGATGCTTCCCAGGTGTCCTTTCCGCTGTTTCAGCCTGAGTCCTTACAGTCCTTGCGTCTTCGAGAACTTTTGCTTATTTAAGAGATTTGTAGAGCTATTTGAGAGATCTGAACAAACTGTAACTCCAACTTCTGGTCAACTTTTGAGGAAGGGTTTGCCATAATCATGTAGCCTGCTAGTCAATCTTGTTACTCTTCCTTGCACTCCTCTTACTCCTCCCAAACTTGGCTTGGGGTGGTCTAATGGCACAAAGTCAAAGGAGCAACACAGGCTTGGAGGTTGCTCACTCTGTCTGAAAGAGGAAGTGAAGGGTGTTGTTTGTGTTTTTCTGAATCTAGTCTCATCTGATCTCTCTCATTCTGGATGCAGTAAAATGACTGGTTATCTGTAATTGTGTGTATTAAGTGGTGACTCTTATGCATGTGCTTATGAGATGGGTGTCTATATTTTAGTCTGTATATGCTTGTTTAGACTTGGGTACCTGTGTCTGTGTGGCATATGTTTTTTTGGCTACATGTAACTGATGTTGCAACCACAGAGCAGGATAGGAAGGGCAAGTCAAGATGCCCAAAGATCCTAGCAGCCGCTCTCTATTGTCACCAAAGTCACAGGGTGTGCTGTTCAAGCCTTATTCTAGTTATGGCAGGGGAGTGGCAAGCTCATCGAAGTTTGTGGATGACAGTGAATGGAAGAAAGAGTGGGAGGAGGCCACTTGCCCTATTTGTATGGAGCATCCCCATAATGCAGTTCTGCTAATTTGTGCATCCCATGACAAGGGTTGTCGCCCATATATGTGTGACACCAGCTACCGGCACTCAAACTGCCTGGACCAATACAGAAAAGCTCATGACTCCTCAGACAAGGCTGTGGACAGGCCATTAGGCAGTGCTTCCAGCTTAACCCATCATAGGTCATCTCAGGAGTCACTGACAATAGATGTAGGAAGACCTAGGGGGATAGTAACAGGGATCTCATTGAGAGGAAGTGAGAGATTGGAGGAGGAGCAGGTGGAGGGGGAGATGTCTGCAACACTGACAGGGTTGGCTATGCAAGGGCTTGTGGTGAGAGGGGCTGAGAATATGAGCAGAGGATCCTCTGTGGAAGTTGATTTGGGAAGAGAGGGTGCTGATGGAAGTGAGTCATTGGAGCTCTTACAAGGAGCTGCATCAGGTATGGAGGCTGATGTAGGGGACTTGCTGTGTCCTCTTTGCAGAGGCAAAGTGGAAGGGTGGAGGGTTGTTGATGCTGCCCGGCAGCATCTCAATCGCAAGATAAGGAACTGTGCACATGAAGCTTGTGGATTTAGTGGACCTTATGAGGACCTGCGGAAGCATGCACGGGGCATGCATCCTTCAGCACGTCCCTGTGATGTTGATCCAGCAAGGCAGCGGGACTGGCGGCAGTTAGAGCGGGCAAGGGATCTAGGTGATGTACTGAGCACCATACAGTCAGCTATGCCAGGTGCCACAGTTCTTGGGGATTATGTAATTGATGGTGATGAGGAAGATCATGAAGAGGAGGATATAAGTGATTTTCCTGGTGATGAAGGGAACTGGTGGACAGTGTTCTTGTTGTGTCAGGTGTTTGGTCCATCGATGGCAGGGGGAAGAGGACTGCCATCTAGGGTCAGAGGAAGGTACCATCATTCTGGGAACAGCCAGATGAGGGGGGCATTGTGGGGGGAGAGTCTTCAAGGCAGCAATGGGAGTGGGGGCACAAATTATGGGCAAGGGACTAGTACTAATGTGGATGGGGGAGCAGGTTCAACAAGTCGTAGGCGGAGGAGCCGGCAGCGAGGAAGAGGGGATGTGTTGTAGTGGTGTCAGTCTTTTCTGTTCACAAAGTAGATATCCCTGTCCTCATAACAGTTTGGTTTAAAGCTCAATCTGCGACTGAAAATTGCAGGACATTAGGTGAAGATTTCTTCAATACTTCAACAGGCACTGAGTGGGTTTCCTCTCAGTTTAGTATTGGATTTCAATTTGACAAGCAAAGCTTTCCTTTTGAAATGTAAGTTGGCATGTCTCAGATGAGCCCCGTCATTGCTCTTGTTGTCCATCTTGGTGGGAAGGCCAAGCACATGGATGTACCAGAAAGACCATCCACATGTAGATACTAACTTTCTAGGTAGATAGTGCTCTACCTTCTTACCTATACTCATATGAACACTTACATTACCTACCCAACTATGATACTCACCCACTTACATACTTGCTGACAACAGACTTGAGACTGTATCTGATCGGAGGTGTATCCAACTGCTGAAACCAGAACCAAACAGTGCTACTATAGTGCCTTCGCACTCGAAGCAGACCCTACACCATGGAACTATCCTTCTGCTGGAACCAGAACCTGAGCCGGATTATGGGTGCTGTACATCCTCACACAAGTTCCAGTTATTTGAAGCAGGCAATGTTGTATTCTTTCAATAGGGCATTTCAAAGGCTGATTATCTTCTGCTTATCTGCTTGCAATAATTGAATTTTTCAAGTGTCCAACTGGTTACATATGAGTGGATTGATTATTGAATCATCAATTATTCAAAACTCTTTTCAAGTGTAGAGTTTTGAATAATTGATGATTCAAAGGTCATTTTTATGAACACTTTCTCACCCGTGTCAAGGTCATGGCATACATGGCTATGACTGATATGGACAACAATTATCTTTGGCTATGCCATGTCTATATATCACTATGGGCATAATAATGGACAAATTAATCATGAGATAGGTAAGCAACAAAACCAGTTTGGGTGTGTACAAAGCTTCACCCCCATGATCACATAAATGACAGCGCAGTCAAACTTTTTAAAATGATTGTTTATTTGACCAACATAATTGACCTTTGAACTCCTCTGATAATGTAATTCCAATGATGATGATGATGATGATGATGATGATGATTCATTGGAGCTAGTTTAGGTAACACAACTTTAATTCTCATGAGTTGTAATCACTTATATTGGATTGTTCCAAAATGAAATTTGTTTAACTCATTTTTAAGCAAAGAAGCATGGAAAGATATATTTTCAAATTTGTGTCTTAATTAATTAATTTAATTTTCCACACCATATTCACAAAAAGATTTTGAATAATTTGTGTATCATTAGTTTTCAATTGAATTTGAATCTTAATCCAATTGTTAAAGTAAATTGAATTGAATTTCAATTTAATCAGAATTCAACTCGATCGTTTTTTGGTTGAATCGGAAGGGAGGTTCCTCAAAAATTGAGCATAATGGCAAAAGTTGAAGGTTCTTATGTATAGCTTGACCAAGAATTTAAAAAAGCCAACCATTGAATCCATTGTGTTAGATGCTCATCTTCACCAAATTATCTTCTCCCCCTATCTAGATTTCCTTTGCTATTTTGAAAAGTTGATAACATATGATCAAAGCTTGACTAGTAGACCCTATCTCAATTGGCCCAAGTATATTAAACTTCTTATAAGGTCATGATTCATCCCAATAGTATTCTGATCTACATGGGTTCAACTTCATTCATCCCAATAGGATTCTGATCCACACAGGTTTAACTTCAGATTCTTATGGAACCCAATTGTGAAAAAGCTAGTTTTGAAATCTTCATTAATTTCTAGTGACAAAAACCACTTTAAAATTCAGTATTTTTTCTCTCTGTTGATCTGAAAATTGTGAAACAACAATGTTGTACACTACTTCCTCTCAAGGGCTTTCTGTAGTGTCAAAAGCAGAGTATGTACCTTAAGCAGAGGGGCTGCACAGTTTGGGGCAATTATGAGTGATCACATCCAAACAAACAAAACAAATAAACATAAATCTTAATATGTGAAGGCTCATAAAAAACCCTAAAACCTAAACCCTAATCTTCTTGATATAAATGTTGATTGTTTTGTATGTGAAGTAGCAATTAGTATATATATATATATATATCCTGCTACATAATGAAAGTGAAATAAATGTTACAATGGAAAGAAAGCTCCACAAACACACTATCAATTTCAAGAAGAAAATAATTTCTTGCATGGGTTTTCCATGGTTAGATGCCACCAAGAGGACAAGGAACCTGCAAATCTATTGAACTACACAAGAAATTTTTCACTCATCTCCTTGCATGACTTGCTTTGTGCTATTGGTGATCGGTTTAGGTCCTAGGTTTTTGGATTTCTTCTCTTAGGGCTCCCTGTTGTGCATTTCGCACTGATGGGTGTGATCTTTTGTTTGAACTTTGTGGTCCTTTCTTTTTTCTTCTATTGTTGCTTGGTTTACTTCATAAGACTTGTTGTAAGGCCATTAACCCATATGGTGCCACTTGGATTATGTTTGTGGGTAGGCGAGCGTGCTCCAAGAATCCATCCATGCAGAGCCTTATTAGCAAAGTGATCCAAGCATCTATCTGTGTAGAGCCATTTTGAACACTGTAATCCAAGCATCCATTCACACAGATCTTTTGTCAAGCCATGATCAAAGCATCCATCTGCAAAAGCCATTGTTAAGCTTGTAATCCAAACATCCATCCACACAGAGCCATTTGTTAAATACTGTAATCCCCCATTTTTTTTCCTTTTTTTTACTGGACAAAAAACAAACAGAACTGAAAATTACAAACGGGAAAAATTGTGGATGAAATAATAGACACAAATCTGCTAAATAATTACTATCTAATGCTAGAAATGGTAACTTACAATTATATTCTCCAGAACCACTTGTCCCTTTGTGAATGAAAATCACAATATCATTTACAAAGCAAATTCCTCATCCTTGAAACCCATGAAATTAGGCATTCAAAAGGGTGTTGATGATATATTGAGAGAGAGAGAGAGAGCACAACACTAGAGTTGGGTGGTTGCACAAGATGTTTCAAAGCTTCAAAGTATTTCCCCAATTAGTTAGTTTCATTCTTATCTTTTCTTTCTTTCTTTTTTTCCTTTCTCCTTTTCTTCATTTGGAACTTTTTAAAATGAATTACAACATTATTAATTAATTAACTAATTAATTAATACCCAAAGAGGCAAGTAACCAAAATAATCATCTTTAGGCCAATGAAAAAAAGACTCCTAGCCAAACTCAACCATTCCTTCCAAAGCTTCCCAAACCGTTTCACCACACAACCCACAACCCTAAGGACCTTATCTTGTCTTCATGCTGGAGATAGCTTGTAGGGGAAACCTTCTTATGAAAAATCAAATACATACATATATTTATATATGTATATATGATTTTCTTGGGGAAAAAACCAAAGGGAATCCATTGCAGATGCAGCTATCTTACTTTACATGGTAAGTATTTAGACACAAATATGTTGAATGGAACAAGCAGCAAGGAGGCAGTGGAGGCATTGGCAGCATCTTGCAACTCTAGGTCTCAAACAATAAAATGCAAGAAGGGGAAGTTGCCAGTGCCGCCACCACTGCCACAGCCGGTTACATTTGCTGATGGTGAAATGAAGGCAGTGATCAAGGAGAACTTAAATCAAGCATTGGGGAGGCTTGGCACCATCTCCGATCTAATGATGAAAAGGAACATTGAGCTTGGAGCCAACAGAGTGGCAGGTGGTGCTCCTCCAGTGATGAAAGCTGTGGCTAGAGCTAAGGAAGCATTTAAGAAACTTAGAGACAAATAGAATCAGGAGATTTGATAGAAGGTACTTTGTCTTTTGTATGATTTCCAAATACTAAATTCACAGATAAAAAACAAACTTTGGTCCTTTTGTTCAATTCCTTGCTTGTTGTACTAGGTCTTCTTCTAGGTTCAATTTTAGGTTTTCCAAAATAACTTATTCCACTTCATGTCAGAAATTCCATCTTCCCAACACCATTGAAAGACTGATGAACAGTTTGGTAACGAAAAATGTGGTTGAAATATTTTCCCACTCAAAAATTATACACAAACAATTGTTTGGGTATAATTTTCTACATGCAACCACAAGACAACTACTGCAACTGTATTTTTCTCTGGGATTAAAGGTTTGATTTTCCAAGGGAAACAGAGGATCGAAAGCCCACTAGTCACAACTTGGTGAACATAATAAATCAGGAGAAATTGGTTGGAGGAGGTTTGCAATGGTGGTCTCTTCCCCAATACCCAAGTGCATTCTAAGACTCTGTTATGGAGCATTTATGAACTAGTCTGTAAGTACACTACTTTGGAATGCAGAAGGAACCCAAACAGATAGGTACTTGCAAGAGATGAATCAGAGAAGGAACCAAATACTTACTAGAGATTGAATAAATAGTTGCAAGGAGTTTGATACCCTCCACTGAACATTGCATGAAAACCAGAAAGAAGATGATACAAGCCTGCCAGTCCAGTGAACAATGGGTCATTACCAACTTTCCAGCAATTCTCTATCAATGTGACCATACCCACAAAAAGATTAAAACAAGATGGATTTCCAGCAACTCTCTACCATTCTGACCCCACTAGCCATCTTTGTTCTCACATCAATGTCCTTTTCATTACTACTCCAGAAGCCATGATTTCTTGCATTCTGTATACAGCCATTTCCCCTAGCACTCTGCAGACAATTGATATATAACTCTTGATAGAAACACTTAGAACTAAGCAGGCCTGTATATACACACAGCACAAACTTAATGGAACAAATGCAGACAGATGCCAAGAAATTCAGCTCCTAAATTGCTTTGACAAAAACTGGCAGTTGCTAAATACCAAATTCTGTAATGATGAAATGGATAAAAAGCAATGAGAATTAGATATAAACTTCAAACTCATAAAAAATATAGTCTTGAATCCTCGAGTCCCCAAGCCATATGTACCCACTTCACCAGTTTAAGTAAGCTCGCATGCACCCTGTAGTGTGATGAAACAACAAATATTAATGCACTGAAAGCCAGAGTCTTTCACATCTGATCATCAATTTCGGATAAAGCAAAGTCCTGTAGAACAGGTACCTCAACCATTCCTGCAAGAAAATATCATGTCAGGTTCCATCTGCTATGGTGTTGATAATGGACAGGGTAGCACTTTCCTGGAACCCTAACTCTGAACAGACTGGCTACCTGCTATCCTTCAGGTTCTTTATTTCACTCCTCCTGACATTGATAGCTCACCAGCATGAGCAACCAAATGCACCCTCAACCCCAAAATAAAATTCATAAACCAAAAGTCAATAAATGTGCTGGAATTATTCCCACATATTATTTCACCTCTTCAAGAGGATAGATAGGTCTGAAGCATAAATCCATTTCTTCGCGAGAAATGGGCTATTTCCTAAAGAACAGTCTTCTGGAGCAACTGAAGACTTTTTAATCCACCAAATTGGCTTTCTACACCCCTAGCTTCATTTACTTTACAGTAGAAAAGGATTCCTGTAGAATGTGCCCCAGAGTGGTGAGGCAGAAAGGCCTGGAACTCACTATGCAGAGACTAAACCTACAAAGAAAAAATAAATTCTACATGAAGAGGGAACCAACCATACATCAAGAAAATGGTGCCAACTTACCCTGGACTCTTCAAAGCCATTAGCACAGTTAGTAGATTATTGCATGTTTATAAACCCCTTCTGATGGATATATTTAGCTCAACAGAATTTCTCACCGACACCTGTAATTGCAGAACCACTAAATCTGGTGCACCACTGGAGATATATTGCTTTCATGATTACCATACTTTTCAATCTGCAGACCACCTGTGTCCATTCCCAGAAAAGCAGATGCAATCTTCTCCAATCAATTGCCTGTGTGCAGCACAACATTCTATGTCAATACATATCATTGACAATTCTACCAACTTCAACTACAATTCTGTGCAAATAAACTCATACAATAACCTTGCTCGCCCCAAACAAATCCCTCCAGCCCAACCCATTTTTCCTGGCACGAGCTGGATGAATTAAAAAGATTGTGGACATACCAGCTTGCAGAGCTGATATCTCAGAAGACCCAGAAATGACTTCTTGCGGTGATGAATAAAAGAAACAGGGGTACATGGAGGAGCACCAGTATGCTTGTACTTGGGAGCAAATTTACAAAATGCTTATGAGTGAGAGCCCTTTTCTGCTCACATCAGGTCAACACACCCATGTTATATGTTATTGAAGAGGGGTGTAAACAGCTGTTGGAAATGGTGCTCATGGGTGACTCAATCACATGGGACATATTCCATAAATCAGCATATCAGGTGGCATGAATTTGGCACTCAACCATCATCATCACCGTGTAACTCCCATTTCACTTGACAACTGTAGGATACCCAGCATATGCAAAAACGGATTCTCAAGCAGTTTCTCATTGTTGCTCTGTTGCATGCCCCAACACCACCCCAAAAAATAAAAATTCAGCTTCAGTCCTTCATTCTACAGTCCCTGTACTTGCTGATAACTCTGTGAAAATTGCTGATAACTTCCCTTTTGTCACAATACCCACTAACAAGAGAGGGATCACTGACATGACAAGAAAACCAGCAGCTGTTACAGTTTTTACTCTTTGATACTTCTGAGATTATGAAGGACTTTTCCTTTCCCATTTCATCCTTTGCCCATTTTCATATCGTGATAAGACCCTGCATCAGGAATGGATAATGAGGACAAGCCTTGTCAGGCCAAGTAAGCAACTTGCAAACCTGCTGCGCTTTGAAAACAAGATTGTGAAGCATTCGCTGATACATTTCTGGCTCCTCTCTCATCATTCCCTTCAGCAAAAAAGCTGATGTGTAGTAAGCAATCCGTGCATCTGAATCATCCAGCAGTGACATGATAGGCAAGAAATGTCAATCAAGAATCAGGTTCCCAAGTACCTGGAAATACTGGTCGACAGTCAGATTTTCACCTTTCTGACTGTCTACTTTCTGAACTATTTTGTGTCAACATAGAGGTGTGAATACTGTACCCCACATCCTCACACAAAATGTGCCTACACATCATTGACAGACAGTTCTTTTTATGTGGTTCATATGATAGTCCTTTTTATTGCAGTACCCTTCCTGGGATGGTTGCCAAGTACCTGAAGAACTCATTGCCACCAACCTCATCCAAGGCAGCCTGGTAGGCATTACATTTGCCAATGAGTAGAAACAGTGGAGCTGCTCGGACATCACAAGTGCCCCCCTGCACAGTACCCCCACCCTGGCTGCCCACAGCAATCCCCAGCACAACATCATCATTTGCAGAAGATGCGAGCTGCATCAATGGCCAGTAAGAAGTGCAGTGGGCATATTTGCAACTAGCAACTTTGGGGCTGCAGCCTGCCCACTGAGCAGCATTGCAGCCATGGAGCTGTTGTCTCTTCCGCTATCATGCAGGCTAACCACATTTCCACTGATGTTGAGCTTGCTATTACTGATCACTGTTGTGTTCATCATACTTTTGGTCTCCAAAATGAGTTGAGTATCCATTTCCAGTGATTTGGATTTCTTCTCCTCCAAAATCGACACTGTCTCCAGCCTCCCATTCAACAATAAATGTCTCTGTTGCTGATCAAATGATGCTGTTTGCTGGCCAGAGCTTGGTGACAAGATTGGAAAAAGAGGCCACGTAACACACAGCTGTGAGAACACCAAATTGCACATCTGCATCACATCACACAACCACAGCTTGACCTGAGTAACAAAAAGACAACAGAGTGGTGCATTCCAGCCCAACCCATAACTCCTGGAAGTTTCAGAGCATATTCCACAGGTGATGTGAAAATTTGTAGAGGATGTAGAAGAGGTGAGAATAAGTGCAACTGATCCATCCAGAAATTCAAAAAAAGATGCAAATTTACCTGCAAAATGTTGATCCGGTCAGCATCATTTGCTGAAATCACTTGCCACAATGCCCCATTCATAAGCCCAAGCATTGCAAGAGCTCGGCCTTGTTCTCCTACACTTCTCAGTCCATCCTTAGTCACTCCCTCTCCCCAAGATGGAGGGGGAGTGCTTTCTAATTCCAACCCAGGCTGCTGACATTGCCCCAGAAGCTTTTCTAAAACAAGAACAAATCCACGCTGTATTACAGGTTGGTTTGACTTCAATAGTCCATATAGCAACCGAACAGATTGTGAAATAGTTGTCACTGGCTGACTCCCCTCCAATGATGCTTCCATTTCAGCTGCCCGTTCAAGACTACCCAAAACAGAAATTTGCCGCTGCAACATGTGGGTATTGAGTTTACTGGACTGTTTGGAACCACCAGCCCCACAAGCCATTTCAGCTGCAAGAAGCTCAAGAAGCCAAGAGTACCCATGCGATCGGCAGAGCGCCAGACTGGAGTGAAGAAGAGCACATAGAGTAGCCCAGGCTTTTGAGACCAAAGCTGGGTCAAGAGTCCTATCTCTTGCAAGAGCACTAGTACCAATCACATCCCCACTCGTCAGCCCCTCACTAAGCATGGTCACTTTAATCAGCACTTTGAACTCCACATCAGGTTGTGTATGTTCTGATGCCAACATGTCAAGAGATCTTGTGATATCCTCCAGTAACTGTTCAGAAGGCAAAAAATGTCAGAAGGCAAACTCATAGATGTCTGATCCTTAAGAGAGTAGATACCCATTGTTCCAAATTGCGAGCAAACTTGCATCTACCATTGCCAAATTCAAATATGGACTGTTTCAAGCTTTGCAGTCAGTGCTTGTACAAGTACTACCTGAGCATTGAGGTGGCCATTGATGACATCCCGTGACATGGCTGTAACAATAGACTTGCTGATGGCTTCGCCCACACCCTGCAGCCCCTGCTTGAAAGCCAGTGCAAAGGACTCTGGAGCTTCCGCCAGAGCCAGTGTTGTTGCAACTGCCTGTATCTCTTCTACTCCTGGTGACTGTTTACCAGTAGTGATGATTGAAGCATGGCACAGGTCATGTACAACATAATAAAAAAGAACTGCAAAAAGATTCTGCTTTGCCTCTGCTGCCTTTGCCCTTGCATACTGCAGATGACAATGTGCAGGTTCTCAACATCAACGTCTACTTAAGCCACCAGGATGGCAAACCCAAACACAGAAGAAAGCTTCTTGCTCCAGAGAAGCTCACATTCCTCAGTAGGGGAAGTGAAGATTATAACAAACATGTCCATGACTAGAATAACTCCTCCCTTACATTGTTTCTGGAGACATTGTCATAGTTCAAAAAGTTTTCCAGTGAAAACTAGTGTAGCAGATGGTCAAGTCAGTAGTTTGATGAAATCATCATAACTGCCTTCTTGTACCAAATGCCTGTAACAAGCCAGGGTTCACAACCCACCTCATTGCATATGATTTCAATGCTACCAAGCAGAGATATTTGGTCCATATCTAATTTGGGCTTGCTGGAAGGTGTAACGCCATCTACTGATGCAGCAGGCAGGCAGTATAAGAGGTTGCATTCCATCCATATAATACAGCTGTGAACTTCATCAGCCCATGCATGCATCCAACTGACATCCAACAATGCCTTCAACACCTGCCAGTTACTAGAGCTCATAAACTTTAGACCACGATAGATCATTTGAGAGAGTAGACTAAGAAATCATAAATCAAGAGCTGTTCTCAAAAGGTCACTTGACAAATTATGTGAAAGAAGAAGAACAATGTGTTGCAGCAGAGTGACACCCAAGATTCAGAACATGTACCCTTATATCAAGTCCATACAATCTTTGCCTCTGAATACGACCACGGTCACAGACCATGTACAAAAGGCAGCTCAATGCAGATGCCCATACTCCTTCCTCCATTTCCTCTGACTGCCATGACCCACAGTGAAATAGTACACAATTTCAACAATCAGTCTTGCTCCTCCTCCATTTTTTGCTTCCCAGCCTCAAATTCTCACCATCTGCAAATGCCCAGAAGAGAAAGAGACAAGGACAAAGAGGATGCCACCCCTCAAAGCAGGAGTGTAGACACTCTGAAACCATAGATAACCCAAGGTACACATTCATTCTACAGGCATTGCAAGACTAGATTCTCAAACACTGTATATGGCATTAAGGGGATCAAGTGACAACAAACTCACTTCCAGGGAATGGAGCTAGTTTGTACCTGAACAAGGAAAAGCAACATTTCACACAGGATATCCAGCAACCAAGCTTCAAACTGTCCAACTGCCAGAGGTGTCCTACGTTCTGGCTTTTCAAGTGATGTTTTGAGACTGCCATTCTCTTTATGGACACCACTACCATATGTTTCTATCTCAAGTGGTGACGAGAGGGAGCTGCCATTCAGAGGAGTTGAGTGGACTGATGATGCTGCTTCCTCCCCACAAGCCTGCTGCTCTTCACTCTGCATAGGCTCCAAAAGGTGGGCATGCACTCCAAGATTGAGCATCAAGTCAAATGCACACCCCTCACCCCCACCTGCTCTGAGCTTAGCATTCCCTGTTGCAAGGATTGAAAACCTTGTCCACCTTAGTTTCAACTCTTCAATCTCACAACTTTTGGTTGTTAAGAAAAACAGGAATTCAGGCATGGTGGGCCCTGCACCTTGCTGTTCAAATCCTATATAGACCTTTTTTTCCATTCCATGTCCTCCTCAGAGGTCTTCGCAATTGCACAATGCCCCAAAAACCCTGATGACATTCATCCCATTCTACTATTGCTTGTGGCCTGAAGCAATGGATTTTCAATCATATCACTGAAAGAATATATAGAGCATACAGAGTAGATGATGATTGTAGAGTTCAATTGCAGTGTATCTCTTGTTAGTACACATGGTCTTTGACACAGTCTGCAACCCATCTCTTATCACAGCATGTTCAATTAGCTTTAGAAGCAAGCGACTTCAATCCATCAGAGAATAGCCATACCTGTAGTAAGGAAAGAGTGAGGGGAGCTGAAGATCGAGTGTCTGCCATGTACCTACAAATTCACCTCAATTCAGTCACAAGATGATAATGCCCATCCTCTCCATTGGGAGCATTTATAGTTACCCAAGTCCCAAGGCTACAGTAAACGGTTCTGGTGTTCTGATAACCCCATCTAAAGTCACAAACTAAACCAAGTGCCATGCCACAAGCTGCTCATCGAGTAGCAAGCACAACTCAAGAAACAAGATCAAGATTGAAACCATTAACTGTTAAAGGAAAGAACTTGAACTCACATATCAATGAGAAGCTTAATAAGGACACTTGCAGCAATGTCCGCTGCCTCGACAGAAAGTTTTCCTGTCTGATTGCTAACTGATAATGGAAGTGTGGCTGAACTTCCAGATGCTGTTGCCTCTGCACACATGGCCAGCACAACTTCTTCCATCTCTGCTTCACTTAACCGCAATGGCTGTTGCTCACTGGCCCATTTCACCCATTCCATCTGTGTCAGATAATATGCACCAGAAACAGGGGATTCTCTTTGCAAATTGCATGAAACTACATCTGGACCTACTCTGTGACTTCAACAAGTGAACTCAACGTAGTATTGCTAATGGGTGTCTGTACCTGTAATGTCGATACTGAAACAAAGGCTCTGGCCACCGCCATATCTTGGTTGCTGTTCCATCACTATCCCTAGAAAAAACACATGTAATGTTCCTTTTCAGTTTGGCAAGCACATGTAGAAAAGCAAAATGGGAAAATCATGTGGAAATCATATGCCTGCCAACAGTTTTTTCATTCTTAGTACATGTAAAGAGGAGGGTCCAGAGACTGGTAACAAGAAATTGTCTTGAGGATTTACCAGTGTTGAGAAGGATGGAATTTGCGCTTGGCAGCAGCAATGGCACAGAGATGAGAGTGAGTTGTAGCATGGTCAGTTATATTTGTCACAGTTGAAGGCCAAAACAACTGGTCTGCAACAGTTCCTTCCCCAGTTGTAGCAGGCTTGAGTTTGTCACATTGTTTCTTCCCAGAATCATCATTTGCTTTAAGCTCCATGCCCCTCAGCATTAGTGCAGCTGCCCCCTGTTCTGCCAAATTTGGCATGCACTCCACATGTGGGCTTGCTATGGCACCGCTGTCTCCCCCAAGTGGATGACCCCAACTTCAGATGGGTGTGCCAGAAATGAGCCCAACCCTGGACAGATACCATTTCACTAATTTCCTGTTTTGCAAGCCAATGTAGTCTGCCCATGATTTTGAGTTACCAAGCTAACAATTTCACATTAAGCCTTATGTTATTCTTTACCAGTAGGACTTACTGTAGATGAGGATCGTGAAATGGCAAATGAAATGCTACTGACCTATCCAGCATGACAGGAGAAGGAACCCATGCCAGTTGTGCTTTTCCTCCAATCCATTGCCACCGCAAAACATCAATTGCAATATAGTCCTGGTCTTCATCCTCAATTTCTTCCAACCCTGATATGCCTTGTGTGACAGTTTTGGTGCCTTCTTGGTCTTCAGGCATGCCCCACTTCACACCCCCTGGGCAAGGGGAGGTCAAAACTGGTCTCAGGGGGTTTGCAAGTGTTGGTGATGTGCCACCTGCCAAACCCTGCTGAGGATACTGAGGCAGGTGGTGTCTCTGGACAAGTGCTCGCACATAGTTCAGAGATTTGACCAGTGCAGCTGCTGATGCAAAGGTGGAAGTTGCTAGACGTGGTGGGGCATTGCCATTCATACATGGCCCTGCAGCCTCATTAGCAGCAGGTTCAGCCCAGGGTGTGCTCTTTCTGAAGGCATCACCTTGAGCAGCAGTATTGCACTCCAAAATGAGACCCACACAGAACACATCAATCTGCTGCAATGTTGAAAGGTCTTGGTATGTATCTGTCAGCCAGCCAGTTGCTCAGAAATGCAGGATCCACAGTCAGACCTCCTCACAATTCTTCATGAAGCAACATGTTCTGCTCTCCAATTTTATTTCATTTTATCACCGAGTTTCAAGAACAGGTATATCTGGACTTCACATTTGAGGCTTCTCCATCTGTCGACAATTGCTGGGTTCACAACAAACTGTACAGGAGCAAAAAGATAAACCCCAGGGGACGAGGACAATCAGACACAGTCACAGTGTGGAGGCTGGCTTACCTGAAGAGGTATTTCTTGAGTAGAGCAACACACTTGGTGATGACTGGTGGACTGTTCAGAAAGAATACCACCAGGAATCAAGGACTGGCTGGAGCAACAATTTTACCCATTGAGACAAAACCAAGTACAACAGAATATTCCCAGGGCCAGAGAGAAAGCAAGCAAAGAATGAGAAACCCAACAAACCTGCAAATTCACTGATAAGGTTTTCATACCTACCTAAGGTCTCTCTGTGCAAGTGCATGGTCAATCAGTAGACAGTATGCCAAATCCACAGTCACGGAATTCACAAGGTAGTCCTGCCCACCAAACCAAAGGCACCACCACCAGAGAGTGGAGCACGACAACACATGTCAGAGAACTGACCCACCTGGCATTTGATGCAACGTCATGTTTCAGGCTTTCTGTACAAGAAGCAAAACTGCTCCCCATGACTGGAACCCAATTACAGTATCCACTGGGACGAGTTGTTGATCTAAAAGCTAGAACTCTTTCCAGGGCAAATTCTCTAAGTTCCAAAGGAAAGTGGTTCAAACCAGATGCAATTCCGAGAATGTTGTGAAGCAAAGTTTAGGGTTCTATTTGAAAATTGTACAAGATCTCAAAAGCCTTGCTTGAAAGCATGAATATGAGATTGCATTTTCTTCAGAGTGCAATTTCCTCACACCCGCAAGGCACCGAACAACAACAACAACAACAACAACTTGGATTGGATACAAGCTGTTCTGAAATCAGGGAGGGAGCTCAACGAGAAGCGACGGGAAGTGCAGCTAGACCTCTTTGATAGGGAGATCAGCAGCTAAGGTTTTGGAGAAGTTATTGGGCACCTGAAGAGTCCGCACAGGTTCGGATGGGAACAAAGACGTGTAGGTATGATGATGAGAGGCGGAAAGACAGTCCGCCACAGCTCGTCTTAGAGGCTCCGGATGCTTCCTCTGGTGCTGTCGTTGTTCCCGCTGCTGCTGTCCCATCGCCTGGCGCGCGATGCTGCTCGACCCATCTCTCCGGATGTGATGAGGTCCAAACGATTCTCCTCCCGCCCAGGATGTGCCAAACAAACCTCCTCTGCCACTCACCGATCCCTCTCTATCCCTTGGTTCTTGCACTACAGAGTGCATCCCTGCCCGGTAAAGAAAGACCCCAATCACCCCCTCCTCCCACGCACTACACCTCCTTCCCTTCCACCCACCCACCCAACCACTCTTGTCTCGCTGCCTCCTCCTCCTCCTCCTCCTCCTCCTCCTTTTCTAAGTAATCAATTCCATCATCATCATCAGCTTCAACTTCATCTTCTTCTGCTGGCCGCAGAATCACTGTTCCGCAGCCAGCCGGACGATCATCGTCGCTGGCCAAAGGAGGCAACAAACGATCTTGGAAAGCATGGATCGCAGCAGTCACTGCGACCCAGGAGATGAAATCAAAACAGGAACTGCAATCATCTGGCCGGTCAAGGAAGCGAACAAAAGACTGCGCCATTATTGCCAGAGGAGAAACTCATTCCAGCTTGTTTGCACACTCCCATTGCAACAACACTCGACCTCCCTCCGCGCAGCAAGCTCGCTCGCTCTCCGCGGAGCTCTTCCTGCCCCCTGCCCCCTGCCCTCTGACCGCACGGTTGGGCTCTGTCAGCGCGGTCGACCGCGGGCGGCATAGTCTATAAGGCCCTTTGTGGTACCCGAGGAGGTTTAACACCATGACAAAACAAATCTTGGGACTGTATTCAATTGGCCAATAGATGAAGGTAATTTTTTCAACTCGGAACACTCTTCCAAATCAAGCGTTTGGAATGCATTCAATTGGTCAATAGATGAAGGTAATTCTTTTAACTTGAAACACCCTTTCAAATAAAGCTTTTGGAATGCATTCAATTGGCCAATAGATGAAGGTAGTTCTTTCAATTCGGAACACCCTTTCAAATAAAGCCTTTGGAGTGCATTCAATTGGCCAATAGATGAAGGTAGTTCTTTCAGATTTGAACACCCTGACAAATAAAGCTCTTGGAGTGCATTCATTTGGCCAATAGATGAAGGTATTTCTTCCAAACTTTGGCATTGTGCCAAATCAAGTATTTTAAATTGTAAACAAGAAAATAAATTATTTGGCAACTTTTGAATCATGCATTTTTTGAGGCACAACCACTTAACTTTATTCAAATTTCGCCCTTGGATGCAATTTTCCACAACAATTGGTGAAGCTTCTGTTAAGTCAACTAACCTGAGGTTGCGAAATCCCTTTGAATCGATTTGGGACAACATTGGCAAATTGACACATTTTTTCAATGAAATGCCTTCTAAATTTTCCACCACCTATCACATGAAATGAAAACCAAAGGATTATCAATATAAAAAAACGTTTCATCCTAATTTTAAATTTTATCAAAAAAACATGTAGTTATAAAATCAAGATTCAAAGCTAAAACATTTGGTTTTGGATAGGAAAAAAAATCGTAGGAGATTGAAATAAAATTATAGGATTGAAATAATATGATTACAACCTCATCCTTTTGTAAAAAATAATTTGATTGATTTGATTTCCATATACATCGATTCATAATTGGTAGTTCCATTGCAATATTTTGACCCATGTCTCGTAATTGTTCATGTATGTACAAGATTCCACCTTCTATCTGTTGGATTAAAGATCTATGTTGTAAATTTTGTAATCCAAATTTTGGGTTTGAATAATCTCCATTCCACGCTCGACAAATTGTGCTTATTTTCAAACCACCCAAAAAACAAGCAATATCCAAAAACATGTTTTGATGTTGCTTATCCAAATGGTCATAAGAAATCCTCAATACACTCCAAAGCTTTTCATTATCATTGCCCCCGGTGAGACTTTGCCCACTTTTTAATGTGTTTAATGCACCTTCCCAGATTTCCAATTCCTGAATATTGCACAAAAAAGAACCTAATACTTTAAGACTTAAAGGGAGGCCCCCACAAGCTTTTATAATCTTCATACATATATCGTCGAAATCTTTTGTTGGAACATGATTTCCATTACCCAATGCATGGAACATAAATAGTTCCCTGACTTGTTTTTCCTCCAAAGGTTTCATGACCACTTTTCCACCCTCACTTACATGAGATTTCAAACTTTGCCAATTTCGACAATTCACAAGTACTCTGCTTTTAGAAGTTGGATTCCTAGTAGCCTTATCAATGATAATTGGCAAAGATGTAAAGTTCTTCGCCTTACCAACATTATCCACCACCACCAACACTTTCTTTGATATCATACATTGCTTAATTTTGTCAAGGTCTTCTTTATTCAGATTTTCATCCTTGCATAACTTTTTGTCACACAAATCATGTAGGAGTTGTTTAATGACATCATTGATATTGTCCTTTGAATTCACATCCTCCAAAAAACTAAATTTATCATATTGGTTGTGGAACAAATGATAAAATTTGTTGCTCAAAGTGGTTTTCCCAATCCCACCCATTCCAACGAAACCAACAATAGATTCTTTTTGTAACAAGATGTTTATGTCTTTTGCTTTATCAATCAACGCCACTTCATGACATGGCAAAGGTGGAAGCAATATGTTTTTCTGTCAAAATTCACAAAATATAGGTCATTTATATGTTATCTTTCTTATTTGATAGCCAATATATATGACATTGCATATTTGATACACATCAAATGTGCTATGACCTAATGTGTTTCAAATTACATGAATATATATGAAATCAAAAGACTTATATTTGATGTTTTTACCTCCATACATATTCTCAAACATTTTAATAATAAATAATAGCTTGGATGATCTTTGTTTGATGGCTTGCAAATTGTCAAGTGATTCGCATCCTCTACTTTGTAATGGTTGTTGTTTGACAATTGAATAGCTGAAGCACATGGCACTAAAATTCCCTGCATGTGCAAAAGATTAAATTGATGGAACTCATTGACTTATTTGTTCATTTATGCTTTAACTTATAAGCCAAATGGTGGTGTTAACTATAATTTAATAACTATTGATGTTTGAATAATAATGAAATATTGTGTACAAGTAATTTCCTTCAACCTTTTGGCAAACAACTCATATAAATACATCGCAAAGTTATTGGTTTTTATTTCATGAATCTTACATGTTTGAATGATGTTATGATTTCCTTTACAAATATTTATATGGAATCGATTTGATAAAGGGAAAATTTAAACCTATTTCCTAATGTTTGAAATCAATCAGATTTCATTTCCATCAATAGTAATTCAAGAAACAAAGTTCATAAAACACATGACCCATTCACCACATTAATATATTCAAAAATATTGAGTAGATGATATATGAGTTTGACAATACAAAAGATGTTCAATTAATGAACCTAGTTGGATAACTTTCAATGTGGTGAAATGAAAATCTTACCCAATTCTCATCGAGTGGTAATCCTTCAGCAAATGCATAAATGTTGAGGTTTTCATGAACAGAATTTTTAAAATCTATTGAAAGGTACTCCATTTCTGGGTTGAAAATTTTTAAATTTTTTGAAAAACCAGGTTGGGTTGCATATTTGCTCAACTTGTTAATTTGTTGATATTGCCAAGTGAAATATTTTGATAAAGATTAGGTACCACCCAAATGTGGTACACCATAAAATACTACACCTTTGACATTGTTCAAAAATGTCTTACAACATTTGTGTACTTCATCATCCAAACCATTTTTTGGCCTTTGATATACATGTTTGTGAACTTCAACCACCAAGCTTTTGAGTACAAGACCTCCAAAACTATAAGCAACTAATGCCACCGGTCCATCCCAAAGGGATTGATAACTACGAAATATTCAACAATGCACCAAAATTTTGTTATCAACATTGTATTAGCATGTACAAATTTATCCTATTATACTTGGGGCAATTTTCCAATTCACACATGACCTAAGCCATAAGTTCATAATTGATTTGCTTGTCATATGTCATATTTCATTTATTGACTCCATTAATCTACCTAAAAAATGTGACAACCATGTTTTGATAAAACAATTATTATGCACAAGTATGAAGATGTTTACATTCTTGTGTTAATGTACAATTCATCTTCTATGTGTTACCTTGGAAATATAGTTGATTTTTTAAAAAAATAAATTAAAAAAAAAACCTTTTTTTTAAAATATATTTTTTACAATGAAATGGATGCAAATTTTCAACACACATATTAGTTTGACTCAATTCAATTCAATTGCGTTACCAAAGATAAAGCTTCAAAAAGCGCAAACTAAAAATGGCCATAAAAACCAAACTAGTTGTACCATGAACTTATAATATGAACATAGACTTTGTTATTATCTTCAAACAAGAACATTTGCATTTAAGCCCCATTTTATGTTCTCCAACATGAATCTAACAATTCAAGTAAATTGAAACCTGTTTGCGTGTATCACAATACTAACACACATGAACAATTAACTTGTGCAAAACATTTAAGAAATTTTAAAGATGTAAACAATTATTTTTAATGTACACAAGGAGAAATAATTATTGTGACCATAAATAGAAGAGATTGTCAAACCTTGAATTTGTAACCAAACTTTGAATGAGGTTTTTTCCAATTCCAATCACATCATTGTGAACATTTGCCACAATGTTAGAATCATAGGACAATGACAAAATTCGAACATCATTGTTCAAGTCTTCAGGTAGCCACTTTTCTGGCCAACATATGCACTCTTTTCCATTGTTGGTGGGGCATGTTGTCCATGTTTCCTTCCATTCATCATTTGTGCCAAAAACAATCCCATGAAAAAAAACGATGGTCAAGTTTGGATTATTGGAATTGCACGTGGGATTTAAATCATGCACTGGATATTTCTGCAAAGAAAATGAAAACGAGTCAACACAATTCTTCAAACATCTATTGGAAATTATTTGACTATACATGAAATAAGAGAAATGCAATATACAAAATATAGTAGTTAGATAAATGCAATAATTAGTTGAAAATATTAAGTTTGACAAGATGACAATAATAGATGAATTGGAAAATACCAAATCTATCTTGCATGACTAACAAACGAAGATCATTCACATGTGTTATAGACTTCAAAGTTTCAAAACATAGTTTAATAAGTAAATGTTGTTACATAGTAGGTGGAACATATGCCAAACAATAAAGGTTAACGCTAAGAATTGGATTCTTTCAAGTTTGGGTTGATTATTTGAACCATCTAGTTTGGTTCATTTGTATTTCATGACATTTTCCCCAACATTTGGGCCTTTAAGACCCCCAACGGCTAAGGAATTGGCACACAAACCCAATAAGAATGTCCAAGAACATTTTAATAATTTGCTTTAGGTTGTTTAATCAAGACTACACATTGAACTTAACTCATAATCTATAATGAAAGTTCCAATCCTTACAACTTCAATATATTCTTAGTCAATGCCAAATTTTGACAAATTTTCCTTTCACTAATTCTACTTGTTATGGCAAATGAGATGCCGGCTTAATGTAAGAGGCTACAGTGATGATTCCATTTGATATTGTTTTTATCTAAACAATTAAACTGAAAAGTAAACAAAGTAAAAATGTATGACAAGGAAGGCTAAAAGGTATGGTTGTGAAGTTGTTGATTGGGAGTTCAAATCTGAACTAGACCTCCTTCTCCTGATGCTATGTGAGGACAATAAGCTATCATGGTTATAATGATCAAAGAAAATTGTCAACACCCAAACAAAATAAAAAGAAGTAAAGAAAAATCAAACTTCAACATGTAACTTGGGAAAGCCCAAGAAAAAACTGTGCAAAGAAAGCTCATGATAAGTTCAAGAAGAAAGCACCACATTGCTGTGCCATCCAGAGCTTGAAGGAGCATTTTCAGCGGGGACCAAAGGTGTGTCAATCACAGCAAGGATCCACACAACATCTCTCTTTCTTTTTGGTGGCCCTTGTGAAAGATCAACTCCTTTTCCCTTGAAGCCATATAAATTTCCCATATTTCACACTACTGAAATTCCTATTGCTCACTGCTCTCATAAATATTTTTCTCTTAAACCTTTTGGTCTCATAAAACGTGCTACAAATCCTTTGCCATCCCAATAGCATACACAGGGTATGATGGGTGTCCCTCACATCGCAGATTCCCACAAGCTAAGCTGATCTTCCCACTAGATCTCCCCAAAAAACATCAACCCCTTTCCTCTTCACGAACTCCCTGGAGTTCTCACACTCTTCTCTTCTTACTCCTTTTTCAATTTTTCTCACAGAAGAAGAAGCTCTCATAAAACCTGATAGAAATCCTCTGCCATCCCAATAGCATACACGGGGTATGATGGGTGTCCCTCACATCACAGATTCTCGCAAGATGATCTTTCCACTACTAGATCTCTCCAAAGAACATCAACCCCTTTCCCCTTCACGATCTCCCTGGAATTCCCACTCTGTTTTCTTACTCCTCTTTCGACTTTTCTCGCAAATGTTTCTTCTTCTTCATTTTCTCCTCCCCCAGAAACTTCTAGAAGGGTTTTGCCGTGACTCTTCAGACTGTAGCATACGCGCTTTACCGATTTCTTGGCCACTAAACAATTCATTACTTTCTTTTCTGGAACACATGTCTCTATTTTCTACTCATAATTGAGGATGGAATATGCAATGTCAGCTTGAGACTTTGTCAAACGCGCTTTACTTTTCCCCTCTGGCCTCCTCCATTCTTATCATCATGACTTTTGTTCACATCCACACACCGACCTCTCTTTTACCAAAAAAACTATAGCCGAAAAAAAGCTAAAGTCACAAATTAAAAAAGTGCTAAAATCAAATTCTTTTTGAGATTCTCAATAGCCGAAATTCCACCAAATTAAAAGAAAAATCTTCAAATTTCCTTACATGGTTTTCAGTAGGTAGCCAAAATAAGAGAAATATGTTAAATTTTTTCTAATGCCATATTTAGCTCATAGCCAAATCTGACTAAATCTTCCTACCGATGATAGCCACTTGGGCTATATCTCAAAACTGACCCAAAAAAT
>Ga0116227_10003174_pt1 | contig 36776 bp, 31 predicted proteins | sample S1TSphgellanicum_FD_89693 | JGI IMG/M metagenome (GOLD analysis project Ga0116227, IMG submission 89693) | Host-associated microbial communities from peat moss isolated from Minnesota, USA - S1T2_Fb - Sphagnum magellanicum MG | ecosystem: Host-associated > Plants > Peat moss > Unclassified...
AAAAACAAAATAAATAATAAAAACAAAAAAACCCCTCCCAAAACATAAAAAAAAATAATCATAAATCATTTATAACCATACTATTTAAATAAAGGTTTTTTTTTTTTTTTTTGGTGGAATTTTTTTTGTCATTTGTTGAGGGGAAAAAACAGAAGTGTTGTAACATGTCTAAAGGATTTTTATTTTTATTTTGGAAACCCGCTCAAAGTTGCCATATTTTGAGGAAAAAGAACTAGAATTTGCCATATTCATACCATAGGCTCTTCCTTGTATGTCATCAATACCTTACACTAAGATCAGTTTTGTCATTAAATAATCCTCAAAATAGTGAAATGATTTATTTTGTGAAAATATGAAATTGATATGTTGAAAATCATCATAATTATCATAGGCTACACTTTGAATAATTATTTCACTACTCATTATCACAATATTATAGTAGATGATGAAAATAATAATAATTTCAAATTTTTCAAAAAATAATTAAGTTTTTGAAGAAAAAAAAAATTCATTTTATCAATGTGGAAACTAACCCTAGGCTATATTGTGTATATAGTAGGGTTTGAAAAAAAAAAATCGGCTTTTTCTCTCTGACCTTTAGCCACATTTGGCTAATTCCTCTTTGTGGACAATTGCCAGTCCATGTACCTCACAAAATTGAAAAAAATTAACCGTGATTAAGATAAACCCTAAACCCTAAAACCATAAACCGGAGACTAGGTTAACCACTTGGTACAACCTGTGATCAAGCCAAAATGGAGCAATAATACCTATACAATTGAAGTTGTTAGTTACATCCTTAACCACCATAGTACCTAGCCTGGTTAGGCACTTTATTAATTATTTTTGGATTTGCTGAAAATTCTGAAAAATACCCTACCTAAACTATGCCAAAAATCTGAAAGAAATTACCAAGCATACTACCTTCATTATTTAGTATAGTGCCTAATTGTAATTTTAAATTAATTAATTCATTTATTTTTTATGGTCGAAAGTGAATGACAAAAAAATTTGGTGGATGATTGACAAAATCATTTTTTTAAAAAATGCCATGATGAAAACATGCTCCCCAAAATAATAATAATAATAATAAAAATTGGTGACTTTCTTTTAATTTCAATTTATTTTTCTAAGGTGGGCAAAGGTAAGTAGCATTTCTTAATATGGATATGAGTGAAGACAAATAAATGTATGACAAAACCCAATGGAAATGTAGTAAGAGACTTACATATTATCCTTGGATTATATAAATAATTATATTATTATTGGAAATAATATCAAATTCTTAGAGCACACCAAGGCGATGTTATCATCAAATTTTAATTTAAATTTGAGATGATTGATGTAGGAGGGTGCAAGGATAGTAAAAGTAAATAGAAAAAGTAGTCTTTGCAAAATCTAGTTTAAAAATGAGATTATTTTTTACATCAACATAAAAAAGTAGATTCAAAATTTTTTATACGTTTGAGAGTAGACTTTTATTTTCAAATTCCTCAAGTAAGTCCACTAGTGAAGATCTCCAACATTATTAATTAACATTAAATGATAACTATCATAGGTGGGTTGTAGCATTTTTACAAAATTGCTACTACAAAAAAAGACCTAGGAAATGCCTAGGTCTAGATGTGGCTAAATTAATTATTTTTATTTCAAAATTGGAGAAAATATTTTAAAATAACAAAAAATTCTTGTTTTAAAATGAAAAAGAATCACCCAGTTGAAAAGTTTTGCGAAAAAAAAAAAAACCTTTAATTTTGAGGTCCATGTAGTTTATTGTAAGTTGAATATTTAATTTGAAAAAAATTATATAGAATAAAATATGTAATAAATATGTTTGAAATTAACCAGGTCAATATGGTGTTCAAACTTATTTATATTTTTAAAATTAGATATATTATGATTATAATGTGCAAAAGTTAAGATTACATAACAAAGTTACTAAGAATGACATCCCTAATTTAGGGACATTTTAGCATCTTTCATCATGCTTCAACTTTTGAATGAATTTTTTTATTGATCTAAAAAAAAATTGTTATTTTTTTTTTGCGTTTAGGATTGGATTTATTTATACACTAGGGGTGGGGGGGGGTGAAACCCTTGCATTCACTAAAGTTTTTTCACAATATGTTCCCTCAATATCTCCTTTTAACTTTTGTTTTTTTCAAATTTGGTTAGTGTTCTTGTCATCGCCCAATGTCATTTCATTGTTCTTCAACATGGTTCCATTGTTTTTTAACATGTGTCTTCCATCTCATGCCATTCCCTAATGTATGTTTGCCATTTCTCATTGTTCTTCGACATATGTCCATCATCTCTTAATTTTTTTCAATGTGTGTTCATCATTGCTTGTCGTTCTCCAATGTGTCTTTGCCATTCTCCACCATGACAAGCATGTTCTTGAATGTGAATGATACATTCCCAAACCAAATATTCCCCTTTTTGAACTTATAAATTACAAGGCATGCCATATTACAAATGTTGACAACATTATTACATAAGTATTTTTATAAGGTTCATTAACTGAAAGTAAAAAAATATAATATTTCATTTAGTTACATTTTTATGAATCTACTTAAATGCATATTAAACCTGATTTTTCTTGTATCATTGTCATAATGTCAAAAAAATGTTTATATTCAACATTTTAAAATATTATTATAAAAATTCAGTATATCAACATTCAATTTATGGCTATTTTTTCATCTATGCCACAAGAAAATTGTAAGGATCACAAGTTGTTTATTTTACTTTGCTTACAAACTCTAAACCTATTGACGAAACCTTCGCAAACTTTACAAAACACCCAACAAAGGGGGAAAGGAAGAACAATGGGAAAGGACCCAAGTCCAAGCCAAAGGCACAATAACCCTAAGTGGGTCACAAAGCAACAAAGGAACAAATTATGTTCCCAAGCACTCATTAGTTGCAAGAAACATATCACAAAAGGAAAGTGAAATGAAACTTGAAAGTGTAATAAACCAAGAAAAGCCCTTACTTGCAATGATGGCACATTTCAAAATAGCTGCAACATGCGGTCTATGCAAGGTTATTGACATTTTTTGCTTATAGAAGGCACATAGAATTGCCATAGGAAGGCCATTGGTGCCTTTTGCAAACCATGCCATGCTAGCATATTGGTGGAAAAAATTGTCTATTTATTGGTGTAAACACCCAAAAACCTTTATGGCAAGGAGAAGAAACACACGTGGCAAATGTCAATCATGGTAAATTCTTTCATTTGCCTAAGTCACCACCATCGCGGCCACCCTGTGAGATGAAACAACTCAAAAAACCAAATCTATTCAAGTGGGATTGGCAATGACCATGTTAACTAAGGTGCGAATGCCATCAGTTGATAACATGATGTCAACTTGTTGACAAAAATATCGAAGGGAAGGTGGTGGAAGGACATGGGTTTGCTCATGAAAACATGAAACCTTGCATCTCTTGCAATGGAGGCAAAAACATCCCAAACCACATTGTGGGATTTAGTCCGTTCCCCACCATGGGATCAACAAAGAAGGTGGGTCCTTGTAAGATCTAAAGGTTGGCCACAAATCTAATGAATTCCCAATAAAGCCAAAGGATGCGGGAGGCCCAACTTGGTGTGTAACACATAAGAGAAAACATCAAAGGTTAAATAGAAAGGTGGAATGACTAGGCGAGGAAAAAACCAAGCATTTGCTTCATGCATGCAAAAGACTTCAAATGTGTGCAATGCAAATTTGAAACCATGTTAAAAATGATGTCGAAGAAATAATGGTTATGTAATCTATATGAAATGGTTTCTTGAAGCCAATATGATCCCCTTTTGACAAATTGCATGAAACAAGGAACACATGTCACGACATTTGATGAAAAAAGTTCATGTACCAACTTCAAATGGGCTTGAAAGGGGAATGGGTAGTAGTTGTTGACACCTATTGCCTCCAATAAGAACAAGCAATGATCCAATAGGAATCTAGCAATAATGATAGGTGTAATAAATGCTTAACTACCCAAACAAGTTGTCAACACTATGAGTTATATGGAAATGAAATTGATTCCCCCATGAAAATTGGGGATAAAAACTTGTTGATGCACTAAAGGGGCTTGTGGGGCAATCCAAAAAACCTGAAAACAACAATATCTCAAAAACTTACAAGAAGGTTGAATCGAAGGAGGTGAGTTAGTGCCAAAAGATTGATAAAGGTTCAAAGCAATGGAGCAGATAAGAGGGATCTCTAGGCAAAACACCAAAAGAGGATCCCAAAAACAATTTGGACATCCCCTAATTTTGGAATCATTTCTACATGGTGAACATCTTCATTTAAAACATCTTTTAGGAAAGAATAATAGACCCAAATGAAATGCTTAAAACCCTGATGTCATCCAGTAGGCAACAAAACTTGACAAGAGGATAAAAACCATGAAGTAGACCAAAAGGCAACCAATTCAATATTGCCTTGAATTTATTGTTGTAATTCATCTTGTCATAGAGGCTATGTGGTTGCAACCAAAAAAAAAATTATAATCTTGATTTTCCATGTCACAACTTAAATATTGGGCAATTTTCATTTATTTGTGAAAATTGATTGATTTAAGGTCTTACATGATGTTATGATAATCTCAATCTAAAAAATACATATATCTTTTAGGTTGGTGAGATTCAACCAAGGTATAAAGATTTTTATTTTTTCTTGATTCACCTAGTTATTAGATAAAGTAGTTTTCACATATACAATAACAATTGGTTTTCACATTCAATTTTTGCAACTTGGTTATTATATTTTTCATTAATTAAAATCAAAATCAATAATGAATGAATTAATAATATAATTATTTCATTACTTAGAATCAATTTTTTTTACATTTCAAAGATCACTAAAATTAGATGAAAATTTATAGGTTGTAACAAATATTTTAATCCAAAATTTAAAACTCCATAAATTCATCCCTTTTAAAAGTTCCTTCAAACTCTTCAAACTCCTCCTCTAAATCTACATCAATGCCAATTAACTCTACTAAGTTAAAACGAGATTTACAACCTATCATAGGATCATTGGGCCAATTTTTGTTGACAAATATCAAATTATCCAAATTTTTTGATTGTAAGCAACATCTCTTAAAACTAGTAAGGATTCCAACTAAGGAAAATATCCTTTTCATCTCAATTTGGGATCTAAATATCCCTAAGATTTGTCTAGCATAGAAACCAATTGGAGGAAACATATACTCATTTTTTTCCCACCATTGAAATGGACACTTGATGTCTTTGACATCCAATTGATAACAATTAAAAATCAAAAGTTTTCTATTGAACAATTCCATTGTTGGCTCACTTGTGTTAGTTCTCATTTCAAAGATATCCAAAATTTTGTCATCTTCAACCCCTTAATCAACAATACCCCTTTCAAATTTAAACAAAGGATGCAAATGATAATGTCAATTAAGAAGCATACAAAACAAAGATTTTTTGTCATACTGTTCAACAATGGCCTTACCTTGCTTTTGATCAATAAGTGAGCACATAAGACGAAGGGTCTTAAACCTAGGGTCTAATAGCAAACAAAACATATTATGGGAATTTTTTTTAAATATTACTTTCAGAAGGAAAGAAAAGAACCCAAAACCCCAACAACTTCTTTTTTAATGTTGGAAGGCAAACATGATAATTCAAAAATAACATTTGCATTTTCTTCCATTCAATTGTCAAAGGTTGCACAATCAATTTCATCCTTGAATTTTTAACTCATGGATATGGCAAAGTTTGATGCACCACTTAACAACCAATGATATTTATATTACTTCAAAATATAAACATATACAACAAGGCCAATGGAATCAACAATAATTTGAAATGTGCCATGTCAAGAAAGGTGATACTCTTTTAATCATCTTCATATTCTTCTACAAGTTGTAAAAGAATACAATATATTTAAATTTGCAACCTTTTCGAAAAATGATAACTTTACTAACAAATTTGCAAAGGCAATTTTTTTTTGTAAACTATGTTTGGTAGGAATTCAAAAACAAAATGTAACATAAATGTTTTAGCAAAAATTAAAAGTTTACCTTGTCTTCATTGGAGTATTTCAATTTCCTTGGGGGAAGACCCAAATTCACACATTCTTTGTTTTATTCTTGCTTGTGATCTCTTAATTTCTTTTGACCAATTTATGTATTTTTGCAAATCTCCATGGGTAGCTTTGATAGATATATACATATTAAACCTTTGCAAACTTTTTCATACGTTGTTACATATTGACATGCTTTAAAAAAATGCACAGCCAAAACAAATTCCTTCATTTATTTTTTTCAAACCCAACACATCACAAATTACAATTAATTTTATGGTTACAGTCATAATGTTAAGGTTAAATCCTTCATCCTTAACATAAGCAACAATTTTCTTCCTTAATTCATAAGTGTTTGATAATTCTATCAACTTCCTTGCCAAAGTTTGTTCATTAGTATTTGTTGTTTCAAAAAGGTCAAGGGAAATGTGCTTTGATTGTTAATTAGCCCCTAAACAATGTACTCAAAGGGGACATTTAGTCTAAAGTTTGGGATGTAGGTGCGTCAAACAACCATTTTTAGGGGGGTATTAGATAATTGTCCAACCTATTTTTTATCACCTTATTATTATCTAATTTTTTAATATATACATATTAATGCCACCCTATATTAATTATAATATATTATTCCAGATTATTAATACCCTATATTATAAATAAATTGATTATTTGAATAAAATGTATCCTATGTTTTAGTTAATTAACTTATAATTTTTACCCAACAATCAATATATTGCACCTTATTTTTTATTCATGTATTTTCTACTTTTTTATATTAGTGTCCCTTCGAGACAATTGATCACCCAATGCAAAGATATCATGTCCACCTTTTGACATCCATAAATCGAAACTTGTAGTTGTAGAATGGCATTATGCTAAAGCTAACAAAACATGCAATTATTTATTTATTTTCACTAAACCAAATAATAATTAAAAAAAACTATTTTTGGAAAGGAAAAAGAAGTCTTGGACACAAATGCATACTTAATCATTTTAATTTAATACTTTCAACAAATTGCGAGGAAGATGATTTTTTACAATTAGAAGTCCCAAATCTTCAAAAAATTGTTTTTGCTATAAATCATCTTTCCTGAAAGGTTCCTTCACAACAAAAAAATTGGATACAAAACTACTAGAAATATTTGGTCAATTTTTTGTAGGTTGTCTTTCCTTTTTTCAAAGGATTGTTTTTACCTTCAAATTTAAAAATAATAATAGAGTGGTTTACATTTACATGTTTTTTCAATGCAGTTATATTATTAGTTGTGTTATATATGAATAATTCTTTTCTTGCTTGACTATTGTAATAAAAAATATAATGCATGATTTAATGAGTTGTTAAACCAACTTTTTGTTATCATTAACATAATAAAATCCCCAACTTAATACATTTTTATTATTTGGTTTCCAAAATAATCTTTGTGCATGTAATTTTTTCAATTTTTTTTTCATTTTCTCTTCATTAGCTTTTGGATTTTGCTTCCTTTTGTTTGTACACTAGCATTTTCTTTAGGTTCCTGCAAAGGTTCATCTTCCATCTTTATTTCATTCATGAATACATCATATGTATTTTCATTTTCAGAGGTTCGTTCCATGTTTAGTTTGAAATTAAAAATTATTGTTTAGATGAGTAGTGAAAAAAACTAAACAATTATATGATCTACCAAAACTAACATTTATAAGCATTTACAAGATGAAATTTAATTTCCTAAACATTTACAAAACAAGATACAATTTGTATTGAAGTTTTGCATTGGAGTATGATGTGTGTATCCTACAAAATGAAAGTAAATGAAAATCTTACAAAAGAAAAAGATAAAACATTAGATAAAACAAAACAGTAGGAAAAAAAATAGAAAATTTAAAATGAAAAATGAAAAAAACTTATTTTAATGGAGTTGATAGTTGATCAATTTGGTGTTTCAAACTCCAACTTGCACACAGTTAAAGGGGAGGGAAGTACCAAACTAACACCAAGGAAATAAACGATAACACCAACATGAGAAGGCCAATAGCATTAATATGAGAAGCAACAACAAAGCGTTGGGCCTTAAGGTACTTGAACATCACCACCACACGAGAAGAATACTGACACCAACATGATAAGAACATTAGCATCAACATGAGAAAAAGAACAACACCAATGCAAAAAGAACAACATCACAAACAACACATAACACACTGAAAAAAAAACAAAAAAAAAACAACACATTTGTCAAAAAAAACGAACTTGAACTCTCTTTATAATTGATCCCCAACCCTAGCTCTAAATAGTGCCTCCACCTCCTTAGCTAATGGTTGTTGTTTATGAAACCCTAATTTGACATAGGGTGTCTGAGAACTAGATGTAGGTCCTATGGGAGAACTTGAATGGTTCTTCACAACAAAATAAAATTGAAATCGATTCTCATTCATGTGAGAACATGAGGTCGATTCTCACATGTAAAGGTGCCAACTAGTGTGCCAACATGTGACAACCAAGTGAACATTCGAAACCACCCAACACTAGTTTTCACAACTCTATTATTGTCTTATGCAACAATCAATTAACAATTTCACTCTCAAAATAATCCTACATTTCATGAAAGATCAAAGCAAGCATATAGAATTACATTATCATATTTTAAAAGACAAAAAAATTAGAGAACAATCAAATTATCTTTGGTCTATTGGAGTATAGCTCATATTCTCTAAAGATGTCGCCAAAATCCAAAACTTTTGTTCTATTGTGAAGGACTTGCTTGACATTAGATGAAGAGAGAGAAGATGACTGAGCTGCAAACTAAGCAACAAAAATCACACATAAACAAAGAAAATTAAAACATAAAGCCAACCAACCTTAACCCCTAAAGTAGAAATTCATTAAGGGTAAAATGTCGACAGATAAAACAATAGATCGGATGATATGTAGTAATTTCAAAGGAGAATGTTGATAGATGAACAACAATTAGGATGAAAGGTTGTAATTCTAAGGGAGAATGTTGATGGATGAACAATAGTTAAGATGATAGGTACCATCATCCATACCTCTATGATTTATGTTCATCACTTCTTTGTTGAATATTGATTTATTTTATAATAATAAAAAAAATGAGGTTCGACAAATTTCAGATCAACAATTTCAGATTTAATTTTTTTCAGAATTTCAACAGTTGAGAGAGGAATAAGTATGCAAAGTAAGTAACATCTTGTGTTCCGCATTTGTAACTCAATGGTTTTCAATTTTCAACAATTTCAACAAATATCAATAAAATTTTCTCTTTTTTTTTTTCCTTCCAGCTAGCTAGACCTTTTGTGATTATTGATTGATTGATTGATTGATTGATTTGGGTCTTTATTTATTTATTTATTAAAAATTATATTATTATTATTATTTTTTGGGGGGTGGTGAACATGAGTTGTAGGTGTAGGTAGGTATGGTAGTAATTCTAAGAGGGAATGTTTGTTGATGAATGAATAATAATTAGGATGATTAGGTAATAATTCATTCCTAATTAAGATTACTAGTAAAAGACAGTTTCAGAGAGTTGTTAGGCGGTTGTGTTGCATTTTGCACTTATCATAATACCTACGGAACTTGGACACTATCTACACCCCTATGGAAGTTAGAGGTTCCTATATTTTCTTGGTGTATTCTAAGGTGGGTGGAAGATCTCACAGAGAGTTTTTTGAAGTTGGGAAGGTGAAAGAGAGATTTGGAGCTCAGAAGAGAGTTTTGAAGTTGGGAAGGTGAAAGAGAGATTTGGAGCTCAGAAGAGAGTTTTGAAGTTGGAATGTGTGAAAGAGAGATTTGGAGCTCAGAAGAGAGTTTTGAAGTTGGAAGGTAAAAAGAGAGATTTTTGGAAGCTCAGAAGAGAGTTTTTGAAGTTGGAAGGTGAAAAGAGATTTGGAAGCTGAGAAGAGAGTTTTGAAGTTGGAAGGTTGAAAAGAGATTTGGAAGCTGAGAAGAGAGTTTTGAAGTTGGAAGGTTAAAAGAGATTTGGGAGCTGAGAAGAGAGTTTTGAAGATGGGAGTTTAAATGATATTTGGAAGCTGAGAAGAGAGTTTTGAAGTTTGAAGGTGAGAGAGATTTTGAAGCTGCCAGAGTTCTTCTGAAGCTCCTCGAGCTTGCTCAGATGGGGGTTCCAGCTTATTGCAAGAAGTAGACATCTTTTGTATAAAGAAATGGTGATGGGTTTGATGGTTGTTGGAAGTGTGTCTTAAGCTGCAGGGCTCAGATGGGTTCCAGCTGGTTGCAAGAAGAAGAAGAAGAAAAAGAAGAAGAAGATTTTTCATGGGGAGATTTTTTGGAGATTGGGTAACGTCTGATTCTTCTTCTTTTTGGGTTTCTTCTTCTTCATCTTCCTCAGGACGATGAATGTTTGAAACAAAGTGGGTTTTTGCAACTGGATGGTAGCAGCCCCCTGAAAGCAAGAAAGAAAGCAAGCAAGAAAGAAGTTGGTGAAAGCAGCAGCTTAGTGTACTGCATTGTCAATGTTCTTGGCCTTGCTTGTTCTTCTTGGAGACTGCACACAGACTTCTTCTTCTGGTTTCTGGAGTGATGAAACAGGAGCAACCTTGCTAGAAGGAGGGGATTCACGTTCCTTGAAGTAGAAGAGCGAAGAAAGAAGAAAACAGTGGGAGACGAAAGGTTGTGGTGTCGGGTGGGTAGGTGGGTGTGGGGTGTGGAGTGGAGAGTGGGTTTGTTTTCCTTTGGCTTGTACTTCAGAAGTGTTTTCTGCCTGAATCCCTCAACGTCCCTTTTGCAATGAAAAGGAGTTTGCAAGGAGGTCTGGTTCTCATGGTTGTTGCAGCAATCCTTCTGATTCGATGCAGTCTCTCGATAGGATCTTTGGGGAATTACCACAACACCCAACAAATCTGGTCCTCCTCAGATTTATATAACAACATCACAGCACCACCAGCCAAAACAAGCAAGGGATGTGATCATAGAACTACTTCCCACTCTTCAATTTCTAATTGCTCTCACAAAGCAGCAGCAACAACATCAGCAGCAGCAGCAGCAAAGTCATCATCAAATTCATCAAACCCTAAATCCATCAACATCACACGTTCTGTTTTTCTTCTTCCTGGCAGTCAAAGAGTAGCATCAGAGCCAGTATGGGGATTTGTTTTACAGGTGTTATCTAGAAACGATGTTTTCAAAGAAGCCAAAGCTGCAAAGATGGAAGGATTATTGGCATGGAAAGAGCTCCACAAGACATTAGTCCAGGAATCATCTTCACAGCAGCAGAAAAACTCAAACCCAACAACAGATGGCAAACAATTTGTTGACAACAACAAGAATGATTGCCCATTCGCCATAAGCAATCAGAATGTGACTGCTTTGAAAGCAGCAGCTGGAGGAGGATCCGAGGTATACATTCCTTGTGGGTTGGTGCTGGAATCATCAATTTCCTTTCTTGGAACACCTCAGGGATATACAGGAGAATTTACTATTGAGTTGTTGCTTGGGCCACCTAAACGACTTCCAGCCGCAGCACAGCAGCAGCAGCAGCAGCCGCAGACAGATCCGCCACCTATAGTGCTGCACTACACAGTGCGGATGCGAGGTGATAAACTTACAAACAATCCTGTCATTGTTCAAAATACTTGGACGAGTGACACTGAGTGGAATGATGAAGAGCGTTGTCCTCCACCACTACTAGCTCCAATCAAGATAGGTTTGAAATTACAAACTCTTTCTCATTGAGTTTCTTCTCATCTTTTTTTCTCCCATTTGTGTTTTGTGGCTCTCTCTCTCTCACAAAGCGCCTGTTGCTTTTGTATGATGGCAAGGAGATTACTTGTTTGTGGGTCGAGGTCTTAAAAACAAAGAGTAGGTTGCCATTTCTAAAATTCATTTGATTAAGAATAATCTTGTTTTATTCTCTCTCAGCTGCATTGTTCTGGTTTTTGTGGATCTGCAAAATCTGTTTGAACTTGGAATTATTTTCAGAGCGAGTTGGGTATTTTGTGGTCAATCATTCCAATTTCAGTTTTGGTGTGCAGATGATGAAACTTAAGTGTGTGGGATTGGTGGAAATTGCAGTTGACAATTTGGAGAGTTGCAGTGCAAAAGTCGGGGAAATCATCATCCTGTCACAGGAAAGTGGGAAGTCCACAACAACAGCATCCAATTCCATTTCTGGTGGTGGGGATAAATCAAAACTGTGGTTTCCATTTGCGGAGGGAATTCCATTTGCAGCAACTTTGTGGTTGGGTGCAGAAGGATTCCACATGACGGTCAATGGGAGACATATTTCTTCATTTCAATACCGCCAGGTCTTGACGCCCTCTCCTATAATAATACCAAATGGATTAAAATCCATGAAGATTTTTAATTTTAACCATCAACCTCAAGGATTTTCCAATGTATTGCTTCAGGTCAGTTGTTTTAGGAATGTCCACGATTCGCATCAACTGTTTTCCACTCAATATATTATTGTCAATACGAAAAGGAATATCAAGGGTTTTACCAGTCTTTGGCAGTTCTCAGATATGGAAACTGATAACTGGTGGTTCTCAGTGTGGCTCTCAAAGTTTTACAACCACAGTTCTCAAAAAACGTGAACTGGAGGTTCTTTGATTCTGAAAATGATAAAAAAACCTGGAACCAGAGGTTTTTTTATTCTGAAAATTTCCAAAAAATGAGGAAAACTGAGGGTTCTTTGATTTCCAAATTAAAAAAAAACCCAGAATTGAAGGTTATGTTTATAAAATCAGATAACTGCCCAACAATAGTTTTAGCTCTCTTTTCTTCTATGATCATATTCTGTTAGGGAAACCCAATGAAGACAGTTTTGTTGAAAGCTTGTAATGGTTCATGATTTAGATATGTGCAGGGATTGGAGCCTTGGCTGGTAAACAGGTTACTAATCAGAGGTGATGTGCAACCATCCTCTGTAGTCATGACTGGGCTCCCAGCCACCGAAGATACAATGTTTGCACCTGATTTGGAAGCAATCAGAGCTCCGCCTTTGTCAGGAAGTGTTGAGCTCTTCATAGGTGTCATTTCATCAAGCAATAACTATGCCCGAAGAATGGCAGTGCGCCGAACATGGCTGCAGTATCCATCTGTTCGCAATCGTACTGTGGCTGTCCGATTCTTTGTGGGCCTGGTAAGTTGGGAGTTTTTATCATTTGGCAGAGCTTTCTTCTTCTTCACATATGTGTTGATATTGTCATTGTTTCCCAAAAGATTTATTGCAACATTTGTTGTGGATATCTAGATGATACTCATGTCTATTGGTGGCAAGCTGGGATGGGGGTGCAGCAGCAAAACAAGCAAGTGAACAAGGAGCTCTGGAAGGAAGCCCTCACATACGGTGACATGCAGCTTCTGCCATTTGTGGACTACTATGAATTGATCGTGTTCAAAACACTTGCCATCTGTATGTTTGCAGTATGTGATTTTCCCATCTGAAAATTAATCCTTTGTTTTTTCTCTGTTTGTTCCAAACTCTGCAAACTGCATTCTCTCCTTGGCTCTAACCACATGTTTGCTCTGCTACATCAATCCTTAATGTTTGCTTTTGTTACATTCCTTTCTTGATTGAATTGGGTGTTTTCTTTTTTCTCTTTCCTTTTTTCTTTGCCCAAAGCTTGGTTTTCTGATAGCTTTACTTATTAAGAAGTTTGCAATGGAATTGGGTGGGCTTGGTGGACAGACCAAAGGTGTCAAAGCAAAATACATGATGAAGACAGATGACGACACATTTGTGCGTGTGGATGCAGTTTTATCTGCGATTCGTAAAACCAATCACACACGTAGCCTTCTTTTAGGCTATATTGAGTTCACATCAGAACCCAATCGTGATACAGAAAGCAAGTGGTATGTTGATTACGAGGTACAAAGTGGTTTCTAGCCCCAGTCCTCCTTAGTTGGCTTTTACACTAGAGGAATGAAGGGTAGTTACTAAACTCAGAATTGTCAGATGTGCGTGATTGCTTGTATTACCGTGTGGCATAACTGTGGTTCAATCAAAGATAAGGAATTCACTGAAAGTAAAAAATAAAATAAGAAAGGAGATGGAAGTGTAGTTTGCAGTCAGTTTGCAATCGCTCAATTTGGTCCCCTTGGAGCAAAATGCTTACCACGAGTCCCTTTGGAGTTTGATTGAGTCTTACAGGGTGAAACTACAAAGATGGGAGAAATGATAAAACAAATGTTTGATAACTGTTACATTACTGTGGGTGGTTTTACAGGAATGGAGTTACATGAGGTATCCTCCATGGGCTCATGGACCGGGCTACGTCATTTCCCGAGATGTTGCTAAATTTGTAGTGGAAGGTCACCAAAAGCTGCTGCTAAAGGTACGCTGACCAATTTCTTTCTACAACTGGTGTGGTTTAACTTGTCAGTGTGGGGTGAACAGTATGTTAATTCTGGACTAGGTGTTAGTTACCTTGAGCCTAGCTTCAGACTATAGCAGGCCTTCTACCTAGTCAAGAGACAAGGGAGGGTTGAGACTAGGTAGATTGATCTTGCTACTACAGCTTGTAGTCAGGAAGGCTAAAAGTGGCAAATACTGTACATCGTCGAGGTAGCTAGTAGGTACCTTACCTCTTTAGCCATTTTCAAGCTTACTTGAACTAGCTATTTTAGGAACAAGCAGGTTACGGGGGCATAGCTGCTGTTGTGGTCAGAGCCAATGAACGAATCCCATGTCAGCAAACTTTTTCTCAAAACCTTAGCTATATCATTCATGGATTTATGGTTTGTGGATCTGGTAGGTACCTGTGCTGAGCCTGTGGTTTTTTTGGGGGGGGGGGGGGGGGTGGGGGGTGTGGGGGTTGTTTTTGGTGGGGGGGGGGGGGGGGGGTGTTTGGGATTGGCAGTTTTTCAAGCTGGAGGATGTTGCGATGGGGATGTGGATACAGAAATACAAGAAGTGGAAGCCAAAGCAAGTGGACTACATAAGCAACGATCTGTTTGTACACATGGGTTGTGAGGCAGATTACGTAATTGCGCACTACCAGAACCCAGGTCAAATGCAATGCCTTTGGCAACTAGCCATGAAACACGATTTCACACACTGCTGTGAAACTGTTGATATATAAAGGTAAACTACACTGTGACTACACACAATCTTCTATCGCCTTCCCAATTTGTATGATCTAGGGAATGAATGGAGTCTGGTGGCGTAGTCTCTGGCATCATCTTCTGATGCATGTATAGCAAATTCTTTTCACAGCTCAAGCAAAAAAAGGGGGCGGGGTAGAGGATATAGAGGATAATTTCTTTCCTTCCCATGAAATTTTGTGAAGAATTTCTAGTGCAATGGACAACACTACACAGCCTGCAGGTGATTCTACTTACTAGGAATTGGTTTTAAGGGTCTAGGGCTTATACTTAGGCTTTTAGCTTTTCAATTGAATTAGGACATTGGTTTTGGAACACAAAGAACCGTATCAACTACTCCTTGAAATTAGGTTACAGAGTTCTAAGTGGATGAACATGTTCATGGGTAGTAGAAAAGTCACAAAGAAAACAATCTTTGTGACAAAGGTGGGAAACAATTGTTTCAGTTTTGGATAGTGGCTTAGCCTGCTTCTGGGATGTATGGGCAGAACATGGTTCTCCAGGAGATTTGAGACTAGTATGTTTTAAGGATTACCAAACATGCAGCAGACAGATTCCCGTATAATTTTCAACATGAATGTTGTCCAACATGTCTCACTCAAGTCTCACCTGCCCCATTTGCAAGCAAATCACATAATGGGATTCTAAGTGAAGATGGGGATGCTAGGTGAAGATGTTTAGAAGCGGCTCCCATTCAGTCCCTTCTTCCTGCTTTTGAAGATGTGATGGGTGGTAGTGAGGGCATTAGACTGAATGACGAGCCCCAGCTACCCCAGTGATTCATGTCTTCTGAATATCTGCAATCCTTGTAGAGGTCACAGCTTGGATTTGCAAAGCTGCATGAGATGAGCAGAGAAAATTACAAAAGATTTGGAAAGAACGCACAACTGAATACAGTGGTCAGGTGAGAGAATGCTTCCCCCCAGACAGAACAAAAAATTCAAGAGAAAGACGACCTTCAAATCTATCACATGTTATTCCTAAATTTATGTTTAATACATGAAATAAATAAGCATTGAATCTGCCATGCGAGTCTAAAACAAGGTTACCAGAAACACTGCGCCTGTCATGAGAATAAGTATTTTGTATGTTCCAAAAACCAGCATACAAAAGCAGGTCAGAAAAATGGCTGCCACCAGGTTGCAACTTGCTACCTCATAAAGATCAAGGGGAGGGTAGCAGGTGGAGGGCTTGTAGCATGTCACATGCCTGGGTGCGAGAGGTCAATTTGGGGAGGTCTATGGATACAATTGTGTTTTGTCCGTAATTGTGGTGGACAGTTGTCTAGGGACACTGAGCAAAAACAGAGCAAAAACCCTAAACCCTAAACCTTAGATAGGGCAAAAACACATTTCTGAGTCTTGATTCAACAACCAGTTTATCCTGTAACAACTGTACCCTTTATGCCAAGTTCAATCAACAACCATAAGAATTGATGAAATATTGGTTCCAACTTCAAACCAAAATCTTACCCCAAATGCAGTCCTACACTGATGCAAAGTCTCTTCCCTCTGGGCACAGCCAACAAATAATACAAGGTTATGGGCAAAACACAAGTACACCTCAAATAAATGGATTGGTTTTTTTATCATATTTCCTTAAAAGATAAAAATAGCAAAACCTCTCAGAAAATTTAGCCTTCGACCGAGTAACCATAATTTCAACTCCATTCATTCCATCATTCATCCATTAATTAATGAAGTCATTCATTCATTCACCCAGGTTTGAAATCCTTTCAACACATTTACAGCTGTGCTTGCTAGAGTTCTACCATCAGTTTCTCCAAATTCCACGATAATTTACTAGCAACTAGGCCCACCATGACAAACTCAATTTTTATAACCAGTTATTACTGTCTTATTCAGGCACTTCCTTTTACGGTTTTGCTAGGTGGAACGAGTGGTCATCTGACTGGTTCCACTTTCAGTTCTGCCAGTTCTACTTGTGATGTCCATCAACAGTGGGGGGAACACTGGTTCCACTCTGTAACAGGCCCTGTTAGAACCAGTTACCACTAATATATTGATCACAAGAGATTTGGCCAATGACTTGAGCTCCTCTTATTGCCTATTGAAGATGCTCTCTGGCCATAGCTCATTAATCAATGGTCCTCATGATTCCTCTATTGCTGAAAATTGAAATGAAATCACAACTCATTTTACTCTTTTGTTACATGTGATTGGCAATGCCAATCCAATCCAATCCAGGCTTTTCTCCAAAGAAAAAGTTGAAAGCCTACCTGATAGCTCTCAGGCACTGTTTGAAGTACTTTACAGTCCCACAGTGTTCATCTCCTTTTGATTGCTCCATTAACCTTTGCTGTACATGTAACAGGGGAGGACCCCACAACCCATCTTGGTCAATCTGTTGCTGTCAGTTTGGGAGAACTTGATGAATTGCCAAGTTTCTTCTTGAGAAACCTTTCAAGGAGTTTGTGCAACTGGTTTTGGTTGAGTGGCTGCACAAAATGCAAAAAATGTTTACAAGTCATTAGAGAATTCACAACTTATATAAAAGTTTAGATGATGGACAACAAACAGCCATGACATCCTCACACAGAAATTATAGAACCAATCGGCAGTTCTTATACAGCTGTGACATCACCTGGATGGATGAGAATTTGCTCTACCTCAAATTTTTGCACACAACAAACACAATGACAGAAACCCATCAGTTGTGGTTGAAAGTACCTTGGGGATATAGTCATCCATGCCAGCGCTGACGCAAAGCTCATGTGTCCCCTTCATGACATCAGCTGTAACTGCAACAACAGGAAGGTGGTGATGGATACATCCTCTCACAGCTTCAGATTCCTTTTCAAATTCAGTTTTCAGGACTCTCCAGCATATCTCACAATTATCCACCTCCCATTCTCGGATCCGCCGTGTTGCTTCATAACCATCCATCTGTTAACATACAACATAAATGCTGTTCAACATGCATAACCTGGCCCGTTGTCACAACTCTGAACCAAACAAATAACTGTTGATCGGCAAGCATGTTTTTGGCCAAAAAACTGAGATAGTCTGTTCTTTCATCAATCAAGTGAAAATATCACCACATCTTAGAAGAACTGGCATGCAAGAGGTCAGGTGAATAACAGATCTGGACAGGTTAACAATTTGTCTTGGAGCAACCACCCACCAATTTTAAACAACTAAACAACTACCTTATCTTCAGGTTGAGTTTCACTTTGAAATTTGAGTTCAGCATAAAGTTTAGAAGGTAGAACTGATGTGTTACTTTTAACTGGCGATTGGGAGCATTGCTTCAAACCATGAAGTTGGTTCAGTTTGTTTGCAAACCATTTCATACCTCTGGCATTTGAATGTCCATTAATACCAAGTCAATTTCTTCACCAGGTTCTTGTTTCTTAACCACAGCAAGTGCCTCAACACCACCATTAACACTGACCACAGTTGCCCCATATCGTTGAAGCATTGAACTTGCAACCCTTCTATTCACCATGTTGTCATCCACCTGCACCACAACAGACAAGTTTCAGCATCAGTGTATAATCCTGAAATGTAGTATTGCCAATTTGATCTGGATGCCAGAAGGCATATTGGAATATGACATAAAACATGCAGATGCACCTACATTGCAACAAAAACCACAGCAATAGCAAATCAAGTTTTGAATTAGAGTCCACAAATGGACAGCCCCACAAAGTAACCTGTGCAATAGGCATTCTGCTATTTGCAGCAAGTTAAAACTCAAAATCCAACAGAAAATGAGAACCCTTGAGCGGAAAAGTTTCAACTTGCATATGCCCTCCTGATTCAATATGCTGACAGTTTGTGGTGGGCAATTCCAAGAATGATTAGATTGTATTAGGCAGATGTACCACTAGGAGCCGTTTTCCCACAAGCATTTTTGCATTTGTGTCCATTTTCCGGGATGTGCTTTGTAGCTGAACTCCAAGGCCTTTTAGCAGACCTGCTGCCAGAGTTGAAAACCGAACTGGTTTATGCACTATATATGAGAACCCTGCTTCCTGGAGCTCCTTTTGCATATCAGATACCAATGGACTGGAAAGAGCCAGGAATCGTGGTGCTTTTCCCCCTTGTTCTTCCTGCAAAGACTGGACCAAATTCAAGGCAGAAGAATTCTCTACTCCTTGCAAATCTACTACCACAGCCTGGAAGGATGGACCTTCTTGCCTGCAAGCAGAAAACAAAATGCAGTGTATGAGAGAGCAATGGGAACAGTAGATTGCAAGTCAGCCCTCAAATCCACACGAACTGTCACTTGAAGGTTTAAACTATGTGGATACACAATTTCAATAACATGAACTTTGAAAAGAATGAACTCTTTTGGTTGGCCAAAAATTGTATCATAAGGCTTCACCTTGTGAGTACATATTTTGCAGACTCCGTGTCTCCGGCACACTCAATAACCACATCCAGCCTCCGCAAATAAGTAGCAACAGCCTCCTGCAACTCTCACCAATGCCTAAGTTTTCAGTTTCTTTCCTCAATAGGAACGTCAATAAGTCTATCCAACACTTTGTAACAATAAGGAGACCAGAGAACTGTACATCAGCATTCCTGAGTGGGTTCTGTGTTGCTTGTTCATGACATTGTTGACCAAAGCAACAATTTCCAATTGACCTCTCATTCATATAATACCTGGCTTTCATATCTCTTACCTGCCGTACAGGATGTGAGTCAACAAGAAGAACTCGTATTCCTTTCAACTTATCATCATCAACATCAGATGGCTGGCGCTTCATAGAAAGGGAGAGCTGGTTCAGGTGGCCACACTGGCCCGAGGTTGGTAATGTCATTGAGAATGTGAACACACTGCCTTCACCTGGCTTGCTATTAACTGTGATTTCTCCTTTCCTCAATTTTACTAGTTTCTGCATAGACGGGAAACCAACATGTGTCAATGGCCCATGATGTCAGTGTTTCATAAGAGATCCACTGAAAGGATTATCAGACATGGGGAAGGTTCTTGCTTGCATGGTTACTGGAAATTCCTCAGCTATGTCATTAAAGTACGACAGACCAGGTATCAAAATGTGGTTTCATCACCTTTGCAGGAGGTACAATAAGGCACAACCCATTGGTTACACAGGTGTGAAAATCCAACTACAAGGTCATCAAAATCAATTTTTTGCACAGAACAATGAATCCCTTCACACTATGGTCAAGAAAATCTGGAACAAAGAATCCACAAAATATGAGCAACCAGTTGAAAGTAGAAATACAATGCTCAAATACCTGGCAAATTGACAGGCCAATTCCAGTGCCCCCATATTCCCGTGAGGTACTGCTATCTGCTTGCACAAAGGGTTCAAAAAGTCGAGCCTGCAAATGCTCTGGTATGCCTATACCTGCACACCATATTCCAATCTTCAATACCTTCCATTCCCTCTAGTCTCCCCTACTTGGACCTGAAAAAACTGCAACATCTCTGTTTGACTTATTTTGCAATTGTTATGTGCTGACATCATGGAATAGATGCTATTTACATGACTTGGAAGCATCAAAAGTGAATAATACAAGCTTTCTTCTCAAATCTGTTACCATAGTTTCTGAAAAAATGGGTAGGCTTCTAGCCTAGTTTAGATCCTTGCCTGTATCCTCAATAGAGACAACAATAGTTACTTCTTCAGTACCACTGCTATCCATCTTGGACTTTGGTGCCCAGTCCCGCCATCGCTTGACACATGCTGATGAACTCAAAGGGCCAATTTTCATACTCAACCTTGGTGCTGATATACTTCGGCTTGGCCATTTCGAGCTGTCACCACTGAGAACTAACACTGGGTTATACTGAACCCCATCAACATAAACAGTCATGGGATACAAAGGGTATTCTTCAGCTTTAGGATCTGGGGAATCAACAAGGCGAAGTAGACCCTCGCCCTCCAGCACACCTGGTTGAGTTGACTTGCACAGGGTGGTGTCCACTAACCGAATGCACACAAATATGCTTCCTTGCTTTGTGAACTGCAACAATAAACACCCAACTACTGTGAAGGCTTCTATTTGCAGTGTTGTCTTAAACATAGGTATTTTGAGTGCCAAAAAGTCACAAACTAGAATGTGGAAACCTGGAATTAGAGTTCCCAGAAGGAACAGAATGGTCACCTACGAACTACCATACAAGTATGAGAAGATTAACATTTATGCATGGTCCTTTTGATTCCAACAATTCTAGCACAGAAGCCACAACTGAAAGGTGACCCTCACTCATTCTAGCTCATGTCATGCTATTGTCAATCTTTGAACACCTAAACCTTTCAAATTCAAAATTTTGACTCATTATTCGTTGGTCAGGAAATTCAGTCATCCTATGCCTTCTTGGGAAGGAAAGGAATGCCTTTTGTTTAGTTCTGAAACTATCTGAAACTAACTCTCCAGCGATAGAAATTGAGTATATTTGAGCAAATAGGCACATTTATGAGTTTGATGGCTTCCCTCCTAACCAGGAACTCCTGTTTCCTGTCCAACTCTATGACCAGCAATCCAAAACCTCAATTTGGGGTAATGGATTCAGCTGCTCTTACTCATTGGCACAAACATCATACTGTTGAACAGGGTTGCCACCAGAGGTATTCCAGCTCATTTTCTAACAGTTAGAGAGGTATGCAGAATGACAACCTTCTCTAGTGAAATAGGAGAGACTCTCTAACCTTGATAGAATTTCCAATAAGGTTGATAAGAACCTGCACATCACACAAAATACTGAGTATTCCTTCCTTTTTCAAAGGTTCTTTGAATCTATAAAGGAAACCCCATACATAGTTTACATCTAGCCACTATATCCCAAATGGTCAATGTCCACATAACTACTGGAACTTGAACAACAGATGTGTCTTGGACCACACAACAGCCACTTCTCAAAATGTTCTCACTAGTACCACTGCAACACCATTCTGGCAAGGATCTGACATTTTTCATGCCTGCCAAGGATGTCTCTGTCTGATGAAACATATTCTTGCTAAAGCTGAGCAGTGACACTACATTCCATTGACTTTTCAAATCTGCTATTAACTTGGTGCTTCCAATAGACAGGAACAATGTCATGATATTATCATACCGAAGCACTCCACCAGCATATTGTTCTGGCCTTTTCTAAGGATAAAATGGTGTCAGCTGATCAATACAAAAGACAAACCATGGGTACACAAAAGACAGCCTCAGATACCTGACGCAAGCGTCCAGGGTCACCATATAACCAAGGAGGAACAGAATCATGTATCAATGCTGCAACCTCCAAATTCTTCTGTTGAAATTTTTCTTCAAAAAGTGATAAAATATTGTCAAGCTCCTCCCGAATATCAAACGGGACAGATTCTACCTCCATTGTTCCTGCCTCAATTTTTGACAGGTCGAGCATATCTGATATAAGAGCACTGCCACAAAGAAAAACCCACAAATTAGTAGGACAGAAATGTCAACAGGAGGATATTTGAATTTTTAGTAAATGAGATTCAGAATTTGGCTACTGGATAGATTTGGTTGAATGGAGGTGACTTACACAAGAGCGTTGCCACTTGCCTGAGCAATCTTCACATACTCAAGCTGCTGAGGGCTTAGTTCTGTTTCCATTAGCAAATTTGTCATTCCTGCACCACCACGTTAGTTCAGACAAAAATTATGTCTTGCACACATGGTCCTGTAATCTAGCAATCCATTTGTGCGATCAAATACTCCAAGCAAGGGAATCTGCCAACATCATGTGGTTTTGCAACAGTTTCCCTGAGGTGAAATGTAGACTAGAAAAGATACCCAATTGTGGCTAAACAACTTCAGTAAAATAGATAGAATGGAGTAGCATCTGAGCTGCTATGCTACTTTGCAGGAAGTTTGAAACATAAGTGAACTCACCAATCACACCATTCATTGGAGTCCTGCAAAATAAACACAGCTCTTGAGACCCTCAGAAACCAGCCAAAGAGAGGGCTCACTGTGCAATGTAACATTGGCATAGACAATATTCCCATAGTGACAACATATCTGCAATTTCAGTTGTCAACTCATACCCAATGGTTTGTGCACTGGGAGAGTCAGGTTCCTGCAGAGAGGTTAAGAAAATTTCATCCTTGATTCAACAATTTAAGGCAAATTGTTACTTGTCTAGCTGGCAGACAATCACTGGTCGTGGTTAGCCATGGTGAAGCTAGGGGAAGAGGCTCTCAGTCATGCTTGCTCCAGAGAGCTTAGTGTGAATTTTTTTTCTTATTAATTCCTGTCAACTGTGCATGGTGATTGATTGGGTTATGGTTACCCTGATTATTACCTGATCTCATGAGAAACAGTTGCAAGGAAACTGGATTTGGCTTTGTCAGCTGCTTCTGCAGTACTTTTGGCTTCACGCAAGTCAGCGTTCATCTTTTCCATCAGCACAACAACTCCCTCAATAGTCTGCATCCTCTTCACAACAAGATACACAGCTACTGTGCAAAATACAACCACCATGGACATGAGTAAAGGCCAGGCAATAATGTTCTTCAATGCGTAGAGCCTGACATTCCCAAGATATGAGCAGTGGAGCTGAAAAGACTGGGTTCCATAGCTGAAGGGGACAACTGTGGTGTCTGAGTTTCCTTCCTTTGGCTTGTTGCCATAAAAGAATAATTCACAAGGATCTGCTGTTGGACTGCAATTGTAATATCTGTTCAAACCCAATGATGCTCCCACTAGCATAGATGCGCTGGTGCCCAAGCCATCACTGAACCTGCAAGTTTCATATGAACAAGACTGAACATGAATAATTTGCAGCAAGAACAAATCACTTCTGTAGACTGTGACATCAAGCTTAGCATGGTGGAAACAACAGTCCGCCTGAAGGACTACAACAATTATCATCAAGCTCTAAGAATTGATGTGCTACTACTAGTTGCTCCAAAGATGGGCTTTGTGGAGCAACTTCACTGGGGCAGGATCTGTTTGTCAGCTGGGTTACTGTTTTTACCTGTTGATCACTTCACCAAAAACCTCTTCAACATTCAATACTGTGACAATATAGCCAGTGTCATCCTGGCGCCGCGAGTTGACTGTGGTGAGTGTACTACTGTTGTAACCCCCATAAAATGGTAGGAATGCTCCCATTCGCCAAGTCTCACTCACGGCATATGGTGGAGACAACGTATAATTTCCTGAGTCCCGGGAGGCAAAAAGAGCTGATTGAAAAATGGTATAACCAGCAATATCAAGCATGAAGATTGATTCATTCATGGCAGACTCCAAGATCACTGGAGCATATTCTGACTGATTCACTCGGGGCATCCTTGGCCCTGTACCTGAAGGGCCATATGTGTAGATAGTTGCATTATACTTGGCCTCAACCGCTGCTCTTTGATCAGCCAACACTCGTAAGCAGTACACTAAGCTCTGGACATGAGGCCGCAAAAAAAGTGTTTGTGAGGTGAAATTCTGCCATATGCTTTGTTGCAGATTCGGGACACTTGCTACCAACCCCAATATCACAAAGGATGCCGCCAGATTGTTCTCAACTTCAGACAAAAACATCTGTTTTTCCCCAGACAAAAAACAAATAAAGCCACCCAAATGGTTATATTTTCTCAATGGAATTGATGCACACAGTACTGGAAGGACCACTAAAAATGCAAGCTTGCATCCAAGCAACCTCACAAATGGCTGGCTGGTAACCATGCAGCTTCACCATGAAGGACAATCACAAAGAAAACATAAGAAATCCCCCTTTTGACAAGAGCTGCAAGAGGGATTTGGAGATGATGCAAACGACAATCTCATGCACAGAAAAACTGATGTTTACTTAAATCTGATGGTTTTTGTTGTAGCTACCTCTCTGCGGTTGTCGCACTGGAGCAAAACTTGTTGCCGCTTGTTGGAGAGCGAGTTTCTGTACAACACTATAGCCACCGCCAGCACTAGCAACCACGCCGACAGAGCGCAAATTGTGCGCACCACTGGCGACCGCAAAGGATTCCAACTCCGGCACGAAATTGTCTTCAACCATAATCCCGCTGCTGTATCCCAGCTGCTCCTGGCATTCACACTTGCCATCGACTCTTGCCCGCTGGCCACTTCTAACTCTTTCTTTCGGAGCTCTGACACCGGGTTCGTCTTCTTCTCCAGCTGCTTCTTCCAGGCCTTCTTCGTCTGATCCTATTCATACTAGCTTCTGTGAGCCTCTCCATTTCTTCCTCGTCAAGCTCTCTGTCACAATCCAGTTATTCTTGACAACAATCTTTGTTGCAAGTAGAGCCATGCTGCTCAAAAACGTAACCTCTTTCTGCCGATATCCATCTCTGTTTTCCTTTCCAAGTTTGTCACTGGCGCGGCCTGCAAGAATACTTTCGCCTCTCAAAGCAAACTCCGATGAATCTTACATTCCAAACAAACAAAACGGACTTGACAAACTCCGCGGGAGGCACGTTCAAAGGGAACAACTTCAGGCTCATGCAGAAGAAGAAGTTGCCGGCTCACAAGCTGGTTTCGGAGAACTGCGGAAATCCAATCATGATGCCAGTAACAGACATAACAAAGCAACGAGACAGTTTTCTTCGAAGCTGGCAAGTGCACAAGACATCGTTCGACGATGACGCACAACGGAAGTCTGGCTTAAGAAACTGACGAAAACACTGCTCCAATCTCTGAGAGAAAGCAAAATTCGATGCAGCAGCCAAGAAACCGCAAATTGAAGGACATGATGATAATACCTCGAAAAACAGAATCAGCGCATCGACCGGACTTGACGAAGCGGCAATGGACATACATAACCCTCAGATGCTCCTCAGATTCCGCTGAAGAAGCTGCTTCAGGGTGTCATAAATCTGCTTCTGGTTCTTCTTCTGCTGTGCTTCTTCTTCCTCTTGGAACGATGATGACGCCCCGCGGAGTGCCTTGTTCTTTTGTACTCAATCAAGATGCAGGAAGGAAGTCTGACGGCACTTCCTTCCAAACTAGCAACACTAGTAAAACAAACAAACACTCTTCTCTCCTGCGGGAAGGAAGGAAAGAAAGAACCCCAGGAGTCACGCGACAACGACAAAAACCGGAAAGGAAAGCAAAATTGACTGGATCACTTCCAAAACCATTTCAGTCGAACAATAAATCGCTTCTTCAACGTCTCCTGTCCAAAGAAAAATCCTAAAAAAATTCACCAATAAAATTCCTTCCGCTAGCTGCAAACAATTTAAAAGAAATTGTGCGAGTATCCAAATCATCAGCATCAATCTCCGTCTCTCTCGCTAAGTCGCTCTCTCTCGCGCTCGCGCTCGCGCGCGGTCCGGTCCCCCCCCCGCCCTCCTCCCCGGCTTGTCCTCCGCGCCACCAGGTAGAGGTCGACGCCAGCATACGCCAACGCAAGCCTACCTACGGCAACGTAAGCCAATACCGTAAGCGTACATACGTACATGTAGGTCAGTGCCTATACGTCCACGTGGTCGGTAGTCGCGAACAGGACTGCAGAGTGAATCAGCAGCCACCAGCGCATCATCCACTGGATGACACCAGATGAGAATCCTGTTACGGTTCAATTGTGGATGAACCTCAACTGAGTTAATATCTGGTTACCATACTGTGGTAACCCATTGTGTAAGAAGTCAGTACTGGGTACATGCATAGGTAGACAGGTAGGAAAATAGGTGACAACTAGGTAAGTAGATGGTTTATGTGTAGGGTGGTAACACTTGAGGGCTGGCGCATTCCCAAAATAAAAGGGGGGGGGAGGGGCCCCTCCTCAAGGCCCGAAAATAAGGGGCCCTTGCTTGGCCTCCACCAGCCTCAAGGACCCATGCTTTTGGGAACACCTCTTAACCCAATTGAATTTATTTGAATGGCATAAAAATTCAGCAAATATTGTTGGCCAAAGTGTGACACACCCCTTTTTTATTTATTTATTTAGTCTAAAATATTATTTTTCTTGGAATTTTTTTTAAAAAATTCATAGGTAGTAAAGTTTTGGAACTAAATTTAGTTTTAAATTTCATCCCAAGAACATCAAATTTGATGCATCAACCTTTCGGAGTACCTCGTACACCAAGTTTGACTAAAAAAAAGTCTTTTAGAATTTTAGATTCACCAATTGCCATTCTTCTTCTTCTTCTTCTTAACAAGCTTCTTCAAAACCCTACCCTACCCTACCCTAACCTAACTTAACCTAACCTAACCTAACCTTAGGTTTTCAGATTTTCCGGGGAAGGGGGGAAAAAAATCTAACTCAGGTTTGTGTTGGAAACTGTGTTCCCCAGTTCCCACTTACAAAACAACACATGGCCTCCAAAAATGTAAAGGGAGTACTTTACGTGTTTTCACAAACCAATTACAATTGGCCATCTCAAAAAGGAATTATGTACAACCCCCCCCCACTATTTACCTTTAGGAAAGAGTCGTACCCTACATGTCTAAAAGAATTTTTTTTAATAATATAATATAATATAATGTAATGAAATAATTGAATTGTAAAAAGAATTATTTTTTAAAAAAATAAAATGATATTAAATAATAGAATTGTAACAATAATATTGTAGTTGGAAGCTTGTAGTTCCTTGGCTATATTTGAGGTTAAATTCATTTGGGGTCTCTGTCGAATAATTATTTAAATTTTAAATTCTTTCATTTCAATTAATTAAATATTTTCAAATATTTCAAAAGATGCTTCAGTTTTGTTCACCCAAGAAGAAAACAAATAAATTATTTGAGGAAATTATTTTTTTTGAAAATTGAGTATGTCTTCTAAAAATAATATAATTTATGTGGAACTTGCAATATTCAACTAATAGGGTACTCAGCATCCACTTTCATTTCCCAATTTCCAAAAAGAGACTTGTCAAAAAATCCCATTCAAGTTCCCGACCCAACAAGAGGCTGAACATAATAAGGGTTAGTAACTTTAGGCCATAAGCAAATCCGGCCAAAGAGTCATTGGGGTCCATGATGCACAATTGCCTTGCAAAGTAGTTCGTTGTGGTTCAAATTGCCATCCAGTAAAGCTAGGTGCTACTTCCAATCACCGACCCAATGATAAGTATGAAATCGACCAAGTCGTAAATTTTTTTTAAAAAACTCATGTATTTCCTCAAGGCTCTAACTTTGAAGGAGGGGTCGGGCAACTACATTGGCTTTGCTAGAACTATTGAAGAGTGTCCGTCCATGTGTGAACTGGAAGTAACAATTCCATATGTTTGAAGTCACTCAATCGTCTGCGTAAAGTCGGAAAATCATCGAATGTGTTCCTTCAAATGTACGTATTCCCATATTTGTGTACAATTACAAAAAATTTATTTTTCAAAAAACTAAGAATCATAAAAACTCGAGTTTGGTCATACACAGGGTGAGATTTTTTTTTAAAAAAAAACCTGCAAAAAAGTACATTAGCATTCAACGTGGGGATGAAACTCAGGAAACCATCAAAAATTTTATTTTTGATGGTTTCCTGAGTTTCACCCTGTCTTTCCTTTTTCCTGAGCCGCCTCCACTGCTGCTACATAGATTTTCACTGCTGCTCCTACCTGTACAGCTACTATAATTCCTACTACCTTGTGCATTAAACGCCGAGATTCAGCATCTCGCTCTGAGTTTCAGCATTTCATACTGAGATTTAGTAAAATTTCCTTACTTTGCGTTTATTTTTTATGGGTTTCCTGAGTTTCACCCTGTCTTTCTTTTTTCCTGAGCGCCTCCACTGCTGCTACATAGATTTTCACTGCTCCTACCTGTACAGACTACTATAATTCCTACTACCTTGTGCATTAAACGCTGAGATTCAGCATCTCGCTCTGAGTTTCAGCATTTCATACTGAGATTTAATAAAATTTCCTTACTTTGCCGATACCACTAAAAGAGGGATTAGGGGGGTGAAAGACAGGGTGAAGACAAGGTGAAGACAGGGTGACTTTACGGATATCTTTAATATCTCAGGTTATTATATATGCATTATTGGTGATCATGTGTACCAATGTTTTCTTTTTTCCCCCATTTTGTGATGTAGTAGCCAAAGTGGCGATCATCCATAAACCAATTTAGTCAAATTTGGTTGTTAAAATATGAAAAGGAAAATAAAATAAAATTGGGTCATCCAAGTAGGATTGGATTTTGAAAATTCAATACCAAGCGGTTATTATTTAGCCACTTATAAAAAAAATCACATAAAAACTATGGCTAGACCTATGGCAACCTAATGGAGTGGACAGCTCTCTATACATAAATTTAGCAAAGTGAGGCTTAGCCTTTCCCCTTTTTTTTTTGGTGCAAAATTTCGCAAAAATTCAAATAATAATAATGATATCATAATAACAAGGAACATTTTTTTACATATTCTCCCTTTTGGGAAATTTTGAAAAAAAATTGAAAATACCACATTTCTTCTTGGATTTGGGGGGGGGGAGGGTGGGGGTATGGCAACCTTTTCCACATTTCTAATTTTCTTTTGTTGGATGGCATGCCTTCCTCATGCATGCCTCCTTTATTATGTTTCATGAAGAATGTTCACAACTTGTTACTAATTGTTAGTTTGAGTTCATATACATTGGAGTTTCAAAATATTTGGGAAATGGATTTGAAAATGAAATATTATTCAAATAAAATCATCAATGAAAAATTTCTTGTTGAGCATTACAAGATAGTTGACTCACAAGTTTTTTTTAATTATTAAATAAGTTATGGCCATTTGAAACGTCTACACAAAAAATTTCAAAATGATTCTCAATTATTTAAGCCATCATTTGGGGGATGGAATAATGTTCAACTAGGAAGTTTAATATCATGTTGAAAAGTTTTCTTCAAGGGATATAAGATAATATATTTTCATGCTCAATTTGATTAAATTTTTTGTAAAAGTTATAGCCCCCAAAATTCACAAGATAACAAAGAAGTCCTAATTTCAAGCAACACCTTTGGGAGTTTTGAAAAAAATGTCATTTCAATGTAGATGCGATGAAAAGCTCCCAAGTCCAAGCCATGATTAGTGTGTTATGTTGATGAAAAATTCATGATCCAAAATTGGCACAAGTTACACAAATCACACTTTTAAAATTGATATGTGCAATTGAAGTGATAAAAAAATGTTTATGAGTCATTCATATTAGCCTCATCCCAAAGCTCCCACACCTTTCCATCTAAAGAATGCAATCAAAGTTGTTGCTACCAAAATCAAAGAACTTCATCACCAAGACCAACATGGCAACTTGGGATCACATAACAATGGGTTCATCTTCATTCACATCATATTTATTAATTTTTTTAATTAAATGATGTTCAACATGTAAATTTGTTTCCTAGGCTAAGGGATGTCCAAGTTTGACATGATTATAGCTTTAAGCTTAGACAAAGGCTAAGACATAACAAAAAAAATTGAATTCAAATTAAACCTAAGCAATGTAGGCACCCAAACACATTCCTCATCATGGGCTCAAAAACTATGAAGTCAAAAGGATTTCAAAGGTTAAAAAAAAGCAAAACAATTATGCTAAAAATAGGTTTAAATTTAATTCCAAACACAAAATATGAAAAAACAATGAAATATGCAAGACAAAGATTCCAACAAAATTTATTTTGATTACATATGAAAACATGAACATGAAATGAAATGAACCATGTTATGGTGCAAAATCATATTTTAAACTAGTGTTGAACAAGTTGAAGTTAATAAGATTTTTTTAAAAAAATTCATTATGACTTTTGGAAATTTAATTCAAAAAAATTTCCATGGAGGCTTCCCTACATTACAAGAATCACATCATATCAACCCATGTGTTTGTGATTTGTGCCCAAATCAATAGTTTGTATAATTGTCATTTCAATTATCTTTTGTGTCACATGGTAAAAACAACTTGTAATTGCATATTCAATTACAAAATGGTGTTAAGTTGTAGATGCCATTATTGGTGCCATCTAATAATCTATAAATGAAAACTTCAATTTTTTTATATTAGTAATATGGTCCACATGTGATTAAATGACATGTGGTGTTTTATTCAACTTGAATTATGACTATATATCATAGTTGTAAATGTATATGTGTTAATGGCAAGTTAATGCATACAACATGTCATGTTAGCTCACACAACTTAAAGAACAAGTAACTTTTAAGCACCTTATGTAGTCTAAGTAGCCCCTAAATACGCCCCTAAATACTTTATGTAGTTTAAATAAGCCCCAAGTAGCTTAAACAAGCTTTAGGTAGCCTTTACATACCTTAAGTAACCTAAACAACCCCTAGGCACCTAAATTAATCTAGGTAGTCCCTAAGGAACCCCTAGGTAGCCTATATAACCCCTTAGTAAGCCCATAGGTACCTTAGTTAATTTAAACAACCTTTAGGTAAGCCCTTTCGTACCAAGTAATTTATGTGTACAAGGTTTAAATAACTTTTAAGCAACTTAAATAGCCTATGCAACCTCTAGGTACACCCTTAGGTAGCTTAAACAACCCCTTAGTAATCCCTAGGTACCTTATCAACCCCTAGGTAACCTTTACATTGGCCCCTAGGTACATTAAGTAATCTAAATAACCCCTAGGTAGCTTACATAGTTCAACAACCTTTTAAACAACCCCTTAGTACCTTTCATAACCCCTAGTTTATCTTAAAACCCTTAGGTAGGCCCTAGGAGCTTGGGTAGTTTAAGTAGTCGATAAGTAAACTCCTAAGTACTTTAAGGAGTTTAAATAACCTAAGTTCTTAAGTAGCATATCCAACCTTCAAGTAACACTTATAAGTACCTTAGGTAGTTTTTTTAATAACCCCTAAATAGCCAAAACAACCATTAGGTGCTTTAAGTATCCGAAACAACCCTTCAATAGCCATTAAATAACCTAAACAACCTTCAGGTGCCCTAGGTCCCCTAAACAACTCCTAAATAGGCCCCTAAGTCTTTAATTAATTTAATCAATCACTAGGAAATGTGTAGATGACCTAAGTAGCCTAAGCAACCCCTAGGTACACCCATAGATACCTTAGTTAATAGAAACAAACGTGAAAAAGGCCCCTAAATACTTTAATTAATTTAGGAAGTTTTTTGAATAAGCCCTTAGGTAAGCTCCCAAAGAACTTAAGTAGCCTAAACAACCCTTAAATAGCTCTTAAGTAACCCTTAGATAATTTACAAAACATAAGGTAAGTTGAATAGGTCATTTACATCATAAACTTAGCATCTCACAATTTAATAATGGAAATCGTGCACAATTCATTCAATCATAATTCGTATGTTTCATATATTAATATTGTGTATTGAAAACACATTTAAGATATGGATTTATTAAAAGATGCGAAATTTATGTGACATTCATTCATTCATAGGTTCATACTTCATTAATCAACACATTTATTCATGTGTCAAACATGTTTTCAACACATGATATTCATGTGTAAAATGTATGAACTTATGAATGAACAAACTTCGCATGATTTTCATTATTAATTTGTCACATGTTAAATTTGTGGTGTAGGTAGGTTAGTAAAAATGTTTATTAATATATGATTCCATTTCATATTACATAAAATAAAGTTGGTGCAATGGTAATCATTTTGCCTCTTAGTGTGGAGGTTAAAGGATCAAACCCTTACTATTACAACTTATTTCCTTAATTTAGGTTAGGTAATCTAAATGCCTGTTCTAGGTTAAAGTGTTTAACCTAAACCACCTATAAGTTGAGATGTTTAGCATAAGTAACCTAGGCTTCCTAGCCCATGTTTTTAACTTAGGGACCCCCCCACCAACCTAGGTAGCCCATGTGGCATCATTTGTTCAATTTGGATTTTGCCACATGCCAACATTTTAATGGTAAAAAAACTTAAGTGTCCCCACATTTTAGTCATAAAATTAATCAACCATGCCATGTAAACATATGCAACTACAAATTTTAGATGTAAAAACTAGTTATAAATGATCATGCCATGTTGTTTGGATGAAAAGTTGGTGTTAATCACACTTTGATGTGACTATTGTTTTGACTATGTGTCATGTCAAATATTTTGTGATTAAAACTATATGTGCCTTGTCTAAAATGAGTATAAGAATTTGTAATGGCATGTGGCATTTATGATTGAAAAAAAAAGTTGAAACTAATGATTGATATGCAAATTTTTTGTAGTGATATGCACATTGTCCAAGGAACCCTTTTTTAGAATCTTCTTAAATTATAAATAAAATACATGTCAATTATAAGTCACTTATAAGTCAACTACAATCAACTATGAATGAACTACATGTTAACTGTAGGTTATGGATGAAAAGTGGATGGCATTGGTGGATGAAATTCATCCATTATGGATGAAATTCATCCATTATGGATGAAAAGGATGAGATATTGTAATTGATGGTTTAATAGGCTAGAACAAAAATATTTTTCAATTTTTTTTAATTCATTATTGATTTCAATAAATGGAAGTGGCTTATGAATTATTCTTAGGATGGTGGATAAGTGATAAGGTTTCAACAATGAAACATGAAACACAAAATGAATTTTCATGGAATTTGCAAGCTTGAATTATAAAGTCACAATGTTTATGTGCTTGTTAATGGTGAATGGATCAAGTTTTTGGTAATCCAATTTTTCCAAGGGCATGTTATTTTGATATTTTACCATAAAAGCCAAACTTGGTCTTTAATCTTGAAGCTTGATTGTTTTTTACGATGTTCATGAACATTGTCCTTGTATTGCCTTTGCATTTCATCAAAGTTAAAAGCAAATTATTCTCAAAAGTCCACCAACCACAAGGCTTGATCTTTGGTTGCAAAATTCATGATGTTGTTCACACCACCATTAAAATGGAACTGAGTGAACTAGAAGGTGGAAAATTTGTGATGAAGTCCGTGGAAATTGAAAACCAAAGTGATGTAGGGATTTACTAATGGTTAAAGGACCCATTTGAGTGATGACAAGGATTTTTTGCTTGAATGGAAACATCATTTGACCTAACAAACCTTTCACATATTTTCATTGTCATGGGCAACAATAATCTTAAGATACTAATTGCATGGTTTTGTATCCAAAATGGGTTGCATTTAATGTGTCATGTTTAGCTTGTAAAATTTGGAATTTAGTAGGGTCATCAAGTACATATAAAAATCCATCATGATATAACAACCCATCTTGAAACTCAAAATTATCATGTTCATTTGAAAGATTTTGAACATGATATGATTCCTTTAATTCACCCTTGATGTTAATAGCAATGGGAATTTTTCCAAATCTTCATGAATATGGCTTTAAAAAAAATTGTCATTGAGAATTGTGAACATCACTTGAATTTGAAGGTGTTCAAGCTTGAAAATGACATCACATTGTCGGTTGTAAGTTACATCTCCCTCCCTATGTATGAGGTATGAACAACAAGATAAAATGTTTAGTTTCCTTTGTTGGCACCCAAGATCATATGTGACGATGAATTGAGATTGAAACAATGATAATGGCCATAAAATTTGATGTCAATTTAAAACATGAATAGTCATGAAATACTATATGTTCTTGTGGTTGAAATACATGATTTCATGTTTTACTTTTTTGAATAAATGATCTCACTCTTCAAAAACATCAATAATGGCCAAAAGTTATTTGTCATGAATCTTGTAGTTAATATCAACAAAAAAAGATTTTACAAGAATGAAAATCAATAGGATGAAAAAGATCATTTTCTCCAAGTTGTGAAAGCACAACTCTTAATGTAAAATCAAAAACATTTTATCTCCAAGATTTTTTTATAAAAAAAGGTCTTCATAAATCAAGAGTGGGGTAATTGTGAAACAAAACCTTCAAAGAATACAAGGTGAATTCAACTTCAAGTCCCATGCAAAAGGTTGATCCTTTCAAATTAGGTGATTAAGAATAACCACTATTGTGAAATAATGTACAATGAAATGTAAATAAAAGTTAGCAAATATGTGAAAAAATTGAATATCACAAAAAGAAGTTGGGGTAACCCAATTCACAATGGTTTGAAGCTTATGAAGATCCCATGTGAATAATTTCCAAAGATGATGTAACCAAAAAATTTCATTTTGGTTTAATGAAATTCACATTTTTTCAATTTGGTGTAGAATTTGATTTCTTTAAGTTTGTTCAAAATAAGACATACATATCATTCATTGTCTTCCACATTTTTAGAAAAAATGAAGATGTGATTAATGTAGCAAACCACAAAATCATCCAAATATTCACAAAAAATGTATTCTGAATGTTGTTTTCCATTTGTCACATTTTCAAACATGCATTAAATTATATGTTTGACATAAATCAATTTTTGGTGTACATCTTTGCATGATTTAATTAATTCAATAGTCCTAAAATCATATTAAAAGGTATTAGTTCTTGATAGTTAGTCAATTCAATTCACGATAATTGACACATTCACAAGTAGTAATCTTATTTTGACAAACAAATCAAAGTGCTAATTGGAAGTTTGAAATGCTAAATGAATCCTTTTCCAAAATTTTCATCAATGTATTTTCAAAGTGTCACACATTTATCTTGTGATAAGTTGTAGATGGCTCCAAATGTGGGTTATGTGCCTTTCCCAAGGTCAATCACACAATCCAATGGTTAGTGTTCAAGTATCATGTTAACATTTTTTTCAAAACCATTTTGCAGTTTTTGTATTAAAAAGGGATTTCATGTCATTGTCACCTAAAATCTTGTGCTAGAAGAACATATACCATGAATGCATTTTTTTTGTAGTTTGCATGAACAAATGCCTTAATTTTTTAGATTTTTGTGTACCACTAAGGTTTTTGTCACATTTGAAATTTTATGTACATTAGGGTGAAAATCCTTTAAGGTGTACCACATAGGACAAAAAGGGCTTAGTTCTTACCGCAATCCTTTTTTACCCTATATTTTGATCCCTATAAAAAATAATGAATCAAAAGTTATCAAAAATTTCAAAAGGATTGTATTTTAGACTATTACAATTCTAGATTCCATCATAATCATCCATAAATGTGTCTTTACATGGTAAAAAAGGACTAAGTAAAAATAAAAAAAAGGTGATGTTATGACAAGATTTTAGTACACCTTAAAAAATTTGTACCCATTAATCATCCCTTATATCATCTTTAAACACATCCATGTGATAATCATGGTCTACACCAAAAATGATTAAAAAAAGGGGCCTTGCATTCCAATGTTTCATCATTCAATGGTTCAAAATGAAAAAACATTGTATGTCAATCCACTCATGGATTATACAAAGTGAACAAAGACAACCCAATGATGATAAGGTTTGTTAGGGATGAAATCACATTGAAAACTATTTTGCTAAAATGTGATCCAATGGTATTTACCAACACTTTGGTTTGTCTTCTTCATCAATGTTTACACACCAATTCCGTGTTAATGAAACATAAAGATGCACCAAAATTAAACAATGTTTGACTTTTCATTGTCATGGACTTTTCACATTTGATTGTGATCAGTAATAGGAAATAAAGTGTTGGGTTTGAAATATGTGGGGACCATTTTGAGCGCATATGATTCATTGAAGTCTAGTCTCAAGGTCCTTATTGAAATTGGATGTCCTCATTTCCCAATTTTTTAAGGTGTGAGGTGGTGAAGGAAATGGCATGTGTTGTATGTTGTCTTTGTTTCTTTAAACAATTATTAATTATGTGACTTGGTTCTCCACAATACAATTTTTTTTTTTTTTTTTTTTTCACATCAATTTTTTTTTTCCTTTTTTTTGATTGGGGTGTATTTTTTCCTTTTATTTTGTTTAGT
>Ga0116227_10003175_pt1 | contig 36755 bp, 37 predicted proteins | sample S1TSphgellanicum_FD_89693 | JGI IMG/M metagenome (GOLD analysis project Ga0116227, IMG submission 89693) | Host-associated microbial communities from peat moss isolated from Minnesota, USA - S1T2_Fb - Sphagnum magellanicum MG | ecosystem: Host-associated > Plants > Peat moss > Unclassified...
ATATAAAATATATTTTTTTTTTTAAATATTTTAAAAATTTAAAAAAAAAAATTTTTTTTTAAAATTTTTTTTTTTTCCAAATTTTTTTTTTTTTTTTTTTTGGTTTAGTCAGAGCTATTTGTTTTTACTACAAAAATAAATATTGTTATATAATTCATTTTGTCTTAACCATTTTGTTTTTGTTAAAGGCAATTGACAACACAAACGAAAACCCAAATATATATATAAAGGTCTTTTTTTTTCGTTTAATTTTCTTAATATTGTATGACTATAGTGTTGACTAGGAGCATGAAAAGAAAACTAGAAGAAGTTTTGTAAAAAAATAGTTCATGTTGGACCATTTGTGTGGTTAAGAAGGAATGGAGGTATTGAAAATTGATTTGGGGGACTTTGCTACATTTCATAATGATGAGTAGGAGGATTTGGAGACTATTATCAACAAATTAGAATTGGAAAATTGGAAAGATATCAGAAACCAACAATTGGAGATGGTTAATATTACATGGCAAAATTAGAAACTTCATAGGAACTTATTTGAAACCCTACCAAAAAGAAATCTTTTCTATACCATGAAACTATTTTATGCAATGCATGTGCTTGGGAAATCAAAATTGTTTGACTAGAAAGGCGAATAAAGGAATTGTGGCAATCGATGGAAAAGGGATGCTTCTAAAGATGAACACAACGACCAATATTCTAAGATAAGTTTTGCAAACAAAAATGAATTCTAGCAAGCAATTCCAGTGATCATTATTTTGAATGTCAAAATTTTCTCTTTTGTCCCACCTTATGTTTTTTGCCATGAGACATGTCATGTGATAAAAAGTTGTCCTTACAGGTCTACCCAAATGTTAGTTACTAACCCTTTACCTATTGTTATCCCAAATACCTACCCAATTGTTTTTCAAATCCCAATTCCGACAGTTGTAACACATGCCCATGCAACTAGTTTGCCACCTAAAATATTGAAACGTTTTGGGAGCTAATTTGTCTTTTCACATTGCCCCTATAACCACTAAATTACCATGGATCAAACTTCCATAGTATTGATTTCAAATCCAAGATTTTACCATCCAACCTATGGACCCAATTTGCCAAGTTTAGGAAGTATGACCAACCCATGGTTGATGATGCCTAGCCCTTACTACGCTATACACACCTCATATGCTCTTCCACACCCATCTATTAGTACGAAGTTGTCTTTTCCAAATCCAATTCCTACTAGAATCACAATGATGAGAAGGAGTGAGGGAGCCAAAACACCAGCACTATCTCCTTGTACTTCCCCTTACCAATGGTTTCCCTACCAAAAATCAATTGCCATTTTCCCAACCTCTCACAACAAGTGCATCTTTGGGGAGTGGTCACATTGAAAGTGGGGTACTAATGGGTGGAGGGAGTGGTCACTTAATGTTGTAAAATTGAAATGTTCATTTTCTGCTCTTATTTTATTTAGGTACCTAAACCCAATAGTTCACAAGGTGGCCTTATATATATATATATATATATATACTTGTTTTGAAAAAATCCTTGAAATTGAATTTCTTGAAATTTTATGCATAAATAATAGACATAGGTTTTCTTTTACATTGAGTGGATTACACAAATCAACAACCAAAACGAGCAAATAAAACTTATTATTATTTACATTGAATAAATTAAACAGAGTCAATGGCATACTTGGCACTTTTTAACAAATTTGTAGAAAAAGGTCAAAAAAAAAAAATCTTATTTTTAAAACCTATATATATAAATGACATTGTCTACAAAATTATGAATATTGAAAATAATTTTACATAACAAAGAAATAATTGAAAGTTGATGGTATAGTGATAATAGTTGCTACTACAAAATTAAAATCTAAAAACAACTACAAAATGAATGAAACAATTCATTATTGCAAAATTTCATTGAAGAAAGGATTCAAGGAACTTACTTAGTTTTAAATTGGAAGGATATTAGAAAATGTTATAACTCAAGCCAAATGGGCTTCCAATCAAAATAAAAACATGAAAATGGAAGTAGGCCAAAAGAATGTTTTCAAACTTTAGTGTAGGTCCACAAGTGTGTGAAAGTATAAGGAAATGAGTCATAACATTACCAAAAGGATTCCCACTTTGGGAATTGAAATCCATGGATGTCCTAATTCTTGACAAATGATAAGGTTATAAATAACAAACCTTGTTCAAATTGGGCCTTCTTTATATTGTTTAAAAGTTTTTGAAAAGTCAATATTGAAAGTGATCTTAAATTTTCCATTTAGAAGTATGAAACACAAGTTAAATGGTCAAAACATCCACCCAAGAATCAAACTAATATTTTGATACTAAAACCCAACAAACAAAGGTCAAATGTCCTTTGATTGAAGTGTGTAATACAACTTGTTAAAGATTTCTTCAAGGGCTACGACTTTGCTTGTGAAAGCTCTTTAATCAAAGTTTAATTGTATGTGAAATTTTTTGATTTTACAAAGTTGTTACACTCATAACTTGGAAACACCTAAAATTTTCAAGATTCTGACTTTGGAGTTTTGGAAATGTTCACTACTTCCATGCAATCCCTACTACCAAACATAAAATACACTATAACCAAAATAACCGACAACTCGGACTCCCAAGTTTGGGCCATCTAATGAAAATTTGTAGTCGTGATTCATCCATGCACCATTTTGGTTTCAAGTACATTTTTATTAATTTCCTTTTTTCTTGATTTGTGTAAGTTGATTTCATTTTGATTTGTGAACTTGTCATAATTCCATTTTAGAGCTCGCATCCCCTTTTCTTTCTTGGGAACTAAGGAATGCACCCTAACTAGTTTGCATTTTGTTGCAAAAATTTATACTACTTGACAAACCTAGGAGTCCATCAATAAAGCTAACCCATGTTGATCATTTTCAAATTCACCTTTAAACCTCATTCAATTCACTTGCAAACAAAAACACACAACTTCATTAATCAAAATCCAAAAAAAAACACAAAAACACTATTAACATTTACATAATCAAAGGTTTAAAAAGTAATGATTTTTCTGAAGGAAAGAATTTTTTAGCAAACTATAGCAACAACTTGTCACTTCAATAAGGTAAAGTTTGAAAGCACAAATAATAAAGTTGATGTTTCGGAGAAGCATGTCATAATGTTCAAGGAAGGAACGTGATAAAAAAAAGTAGGTGTCTTGGAAATGTAAATGAACTTTCAAGGATAACATTAACTAAAAAAGGAAGATTATGAAAACATACAAAACAAGTTGGCATGTAGAAGTTCGACATCATTTGAAGGAGAAATTCAAAAAAGAAAAACCATGCCATGAACAACACATATATTATTCAACCCATAGCCACATCATTTAAATTATAGTAATTTGAATGGTAGTGACACAATAAGTCTTACCACTTGAGCCTTCAATGTAATGGTTTGGGTCATTTAAAATCTAAAAACCAAGATCTTAAACCAATCAAAAGTGAAAACATAGTCAAAATAGCCACCTAAATGGGTAAACACTTATTAAAACTATATTTTTTTATCTTTGAAAAATCACAAAAGGAACACAATAATTTCTATTAATAATATTTCTTTTCAAATAGACTCCATTACTTGGGTGCATTCTTTCTTTAAGGAGCCACTCTATGCATAACGAATATTTTTTTTATGTGATTGCAAGATTCATATATAAAATAATGTTGCAATTGTGTGTTATATTTTTATGGGGACCTCTTTAATATATTAAATTATCAATAAGTTTTGAAATAATTCAATGATTATAAAATACCTTTAAGGGTCCAAACAACATATAACAATCCAATGTGTTTACTTTGCATTTAAGACTATTGTCCTTTCTGGAGTTCTTTTTCCCAAAAAAGATGTTTTCCTAAAGAGGAATTTTCAAATGAAATGTTTTGAAACATTTTATATAAATTATTTATAATTTCCCTAATATGTCATTTTTTTTACAATCAAATTTGGAGAAATAAATTTTTTTGAAAGTGCGTAAATTTTGCCAGATTGTGTTTCATCTTAAAAATTTGTGACAATTTCAAATCATCCCAAAACATGTTAACACTTTCAAGTTTAATTTGAATGTTTTCTAGATGTGTCTAATAGTACCCTATTATATATATATTTTTTAAATAGAGGATGAAATGAATTGAATTATGAAAATTAAAAGGCCCTTTTATGAAAGTAATGTCATTGAATGAAATTATTAAACATCCTTGATTTAAACCAAACTTTGATGTTGGAATTATTTTTTATTCATTTTAGATTTTTCAATATCCATATTATTCAATAAACACAACTTTCCATAATTCACATGTCATTAAAGTGGCACCACATAGACAAATGTAACAAAAATTGCAAAAAAGTTGATGTTTTGACATCAATTTTGGCTTGTTTGAACTCATCTACACCTTTAAAAATATTTTAAAGTTCATAACACTTGTTTTCCTATGCTTAAAAATATTGTAAAATAATGTGAAAATTTGTCTAAGCATTATGTTTTCACATTGTGAAAGTAAAGATGAAAACTACGTATGTGGTAGTAATTGGAATTTGTTGTCAACTCTAGAATGAAAAATAAAAGCATGATTCATACACATGCATAATGCATAATCAATCCAAGTCCAACATGGCAAGGTAGCAATAAACTTTCCAAGAACTAAAGGCATTGTAAAAACCTTCACATTTTGCAAAATCACTTTTGTTCAATCTCAACAAGTTTATGTTTTGAAATGTTTTGAACCACCACTTGTTCATCATTAGAGTAGCTACCAAAACATATTCAACAACACAATAACCCTTGTAGAACAAAACACCATCCACACCCACAACAACATAAAAGGAAAACAAAAAAAATCCACTTACTTGCAAGATTACTGAATACCTAAATTCTTGGTTATGAAAACTCAAAAAGTTAGGAAAAAAAAATGTTTGTTGATTGATGTTATGCATCTTGAGAGTAGCCTTCCTCTTCAATTATGGTTTTGTTGTCATCAATGATGTTTTCTTCATGAGTCAAAAACAATGAAGACTATCGGCCTCTTTCACACCCTTCACAAGCATTGTTAGGCCAATCAATTCTCGGCAATCACCATAAGGCATTGCAAATTTTCATTTCCAAGTTTGGATTGATGAAAATTTATGATTACACCTACAATGTTGAAGCTTCTTTCTATTTCAATTTGAAACCCCACAATCCCAAAAACTTGGTGGCCCAAAAACAAATGTTTGGGAATTAAGTTTCATGTCCTACCCACCATTTGAGTGGGTTTTCACATTCTTTAGGGTTCACATGACAACAATGCCAAAGTTGTAGCTCATTCTTCAAAATAAAAGATATTGCATCAACATTCATTAAAATCTTGTTACCCAATGAAATCATCTTCATCCAAGTTGGTTACATGTTCTAATATAGGTGCATTCATAATATTAAAGTGGGAATACACTTGTAACAACAAGGGTAAAATGATGTTTTGATCATTTTCTTTCATAATTCCTTGTGGCATTGCATCATTCCCCACAAATTCATGCACAACCTTCATGTTTTGAATCGAGGGTTTAATATGATTATTAACATGTTGTGAGCCCTTATAGGAAATAAATAGTAACAAAAGTAAGAAATGGTGCAAGGATACAAACAACTTGGTTCGACATCCTAAGTTTGAGATAAACCAGTTTCAATTAAAAATCACATTGAATGAAGGATGGATTCTTAGAATGGATTTGTTGCATTTCAATTTTCATGGTGAAGTTCAAGGAAAAATATTAAGGTATTAGATAATAATTAATAGTCTTAAGATTGTTTAAACACACTTTTTTTCACCACTGGCATCAAGGTTTCACTAATTATCAAGTCGTTGCCCAACATTTCAAATTTACTAGCTTCATTGATTCATTCAAAATTGACATGAAATCTATTATTTCATGGGTTCATGTTTTCTACACATGAATATCATGTGTGTTTTAGATGGACAACATCTATCTACAAAAATATGAAAGAATGAAAGAATGATTTTCATGCAATTTCCATTATCAAATCATGGGATGGGAAGTTTGTGATAAAGTTTGATTAGTAGGCACTTGTGAAAATAAATGAACAATAGTGTGTCACCCAAAACAAATTGAAATAACACCCATATATGGTAAAGTCTTTTGGCAAAATATCACACATGAAGCAAAACATGTTTTCATAGGTGTTTTAAGTTTCATGGTAGGAAAACTAGCACATATGCATGCCTCTTTCCATTCTTGCAAAGGGTTTAACACTTTTTTTATTTCAAATGATGGTTTTTTGTAAGGCAACTTGTGTTTCTTTCAAGCAAACCTAAATGAAACCACTACATACTTTAAAATCATTTGTCACATATTGTGTTACTTTAGATGTAACATACCCAAAATAAGAACCTATGAAAGAATGGCAAGTTTCAATAGAGAACAACTTACCACTAATGTTAAAATTATGGTGAAGGATGTTAAGTTGGACCCCTCATCCTTGACATAAGCAATGATTTTGTCCAACAAGCCAAAGGAACCCAACAAAACCTTCACTTGTTTAGCCATGCTAATAGATGTGGTATTATGAACTTCAAAAAGTTCAACTATTACATGAATTGATTACCATGCCTAATCAATAAAACTAATTACCATGACAAACGTATCAAACCTTAAATGTAACATCCACAAGTCAAAGGATGAAATGCATGTGACATAAAATGTCAAGGTTGGAAAAACATGGTTCACCATTATTTTTGCAAAGGTTTAAAACAGTACATCATTAAAAAGTTGATGACAAAAAAGAAAGACAACTTTGGGATTCTTATGCATAATTAAGTGCCTCAAACCAAGGGTTTTCAATTAAAAACAATGGCCAAGGACCTTTAGCAATGTAAAATGCAAGATCATCTAAAAATGCCAATTAAATAAGGTCATTGTTCAATTATGGGATCATATTCCCAAAATATCTTGTTGTTTGGGAAGGAGCCATACCTTTCTTTTTCTTATGTTTTGCCATTCTTAACAGTTTAGGAATTTGTTCTTGTTGTTATAGGTATGTTGCCCATCTTTTGAATTCATCAGCATGGTCTTGTTGCACATGTTTACTCAAGTTAGGACTTGTCCCATTTTCACTAGATGGAATTTTGTCATTTGCAACCAAGAAATCTATGACTACAAGCCTTAAATGATTATAGTATGATTTTAATCATAAACTAATACTTTGACTCCTATGTGTAAAAAGTCAGAGTCATATATTAATGGGGCATGTGACTAATAAATGATGAGGTGATGATAAGATGGAAGGTGTCAATTTTCGTCACTTTTATTTCATATATATGACATCCATGACTAATGACAAAGTGACATGGTCGTCCAATTGTTATTACAATTATTTTAAAAAACTAAAAATCATTTGATATGAACATAGACAACTTTACCCCCCACCTACTTACATACCTACCTATTTCCCTACCCACCAACCCACCTACCTACCACCTATTTACTCACCCGCCCACCCATCCACCTTGCCACCCACCTATTTATTTATTTACCTACCCACCCACACATGACCCACCCACCTACCTACCTTCTTACCCATCAAACCACCCATTTACTACCTACCCATCCACCCACCACCTATTTACCTACCTAGCTTTTATTTCCTATTTCTTACAACTTACTTCCTACCCAATATCTTACAACTGTCTATTACCTATCTCATAATCTTGTAATGATATGAAATAAGCACATGAAATAAAAAAACTTGACAAGATTTGAACACCTTTTGATGTTGTCAATAAAAACTTGATTTATCATTATGAAGATGAAAAGTTCAATTCTTAATACTCACAACCTATGTGCATTTCTAAAGGGCTAAGGTAAATAGGTAAAACTAAAATAGTTAGGTATGTAGGTTACATAGGCTACATAGTTTAGGTTAGGTAGGCTAAAATTAAATTATATTTTTTGCAAAAATCTAAAAATATAGTTTTGATTTAGGTATAAATTCAAGTAAATAAATGGTTTAATGTCTGCCAATCATATTTTAATCGTTCATTATATGACACCTCAACATTATATATGACTTTTTTTTTACTTATACTTAATGACTGTAGGATGAAAAATGCCATATCAAACATTTAATAATTTCTTATCCTTTGCTACTTGTATGTTACAACTAAGGACCTTTAATAATATAATGTTTAATATAACTACAAAATCAATCATATATGAAATCATAAATTTAAGAATTTCTTTTAATATTTCCTTACTGTAAAAAATAAGTCCTTTGGAGCTTTTGACCCCATTTTTAATCGCATTCACATCAATTTGTCATAGGTGACATAAAATGCAACATAGTTGCCAAGGGTTGCATTTGATAACACCACACCCATTGTGCACAACAAAAAATGACCAAAACCATAAATGCGATTATGGGCATGCCACATATCATGACTAGTTATTAATGTTGACAAAACTAGTAGCTATGTTGCATCCTACTCATGGTTAGATGCTTGTTTTGAACCTCATTCAGTAGAACTTACAAATTCTAGATTATCATGTCCAATGGACATGTTGTTTGAAAAAAAAAACAAGTTAATTTGTAGATGTCATGCATCTTAAAAAACCAAAAATGAGACATTGTAAAATAAAAGCAAATACTTGTTCAAAGATGACATTCTTGAAAGTGAAATCCACTAGTGATTTCTTTTTGTAATGAAAATGTTGCCATTCTCTGGAAAATATTTGAAAAAAGAATATCTTGTCTAAAATTCCCTGTTTTTGGGGGAGATCACCAAAATTCAAAAAAATTAAAAGCAAAAATTGTCAAAATGCGCTAAAAATATGGGAAAATGCTTAAGGTTTTCTATTTTCATATTTTGAGTGTAGTTATTTATAGATGATTTTCATTTGAGCAATACCATTGGAAAAAAAACCCACCAAAATCAACTATGAACTTCAAAAAATAAATATGAACTTGAGACAAAAATAATAATAATAATAATTTATTTATTTATAAAAAGACTCATTTAATAGTTTTTAAACATGTGAGTGCATGCAACTTGATTTCAAGAACCGCTTGTGTGAAGAACTTTTTAAAAAAATGAAAGTGTTTGCTCACACAATAGGAACCAAGGTGTCTGAATGTCTACAACCAAAATTTGTCTTAGGCGAAAAAACACATTATATTGATTTTGGACATAAATGTTTTCAACGTCCAACATATGTGTTTTTTTACTCTAAAACATAAAGATGTTCACATGCCTGGATTTGCAACACTCCGCAAAGTCCAAAAACCCATGTCTCTGCAACAAACTGAAGAAAGAATAAAAATTATAAAATTACTAAGTAAAATATTAAAAATAAACTTCAAAAAAGAAAAAAAAATTAAAAAGATTCACCCACACTTGAAATGAAGGAAGATGGTTTAAAAAGTTTCAAATAACCATCACCATTGTAGGTCATTTGAAAAAGGTTATGGAGAGCCAAGCCACCAAAAGGTGTTGCAAAACAAAAAATTTACAAAATTTACAAAACCCTAAACCTTGAACCTTGTGATCCAACCATACACCCCAAAAGGTCTATGCGTGTTGAATGTTTTTTCAATGGGAAGACAAACGATCCAATTCCTCTCAAAATATAAAATTAAATGGGAAAACCATCAATTTGGTTCAAGCTTCAATTTTGACTAGAGGAAAAACCGCCGGTCTAGTTGCCTCGATACCCGGACTGTAACTGAGACCAAAACCAACCCCAAACCTGGAACCGGCCAACATTGCGTAATAATACCCTTAAACGATGGATTTCAATATGATCAAATGCAAATTCTAGTATTAAGGCTACATGTGCCCAAATTGGATTGTAATATGGCACAATTTGAGATCCCAAAGAAGGTTTTTAATATGGTCAAATGAGCACTCTAATATTCAGGCCTATAATATTGAGGCCATTAGCCATATTGTGTGGTTTATAAAAAAAAAACCTCAAGTTATTTTTAACATAAATCACACATTCCCAAACAAACTGAATAGTTATAGAGGTGTATAGTATAGCACAAATTACCGTCCCTCACAGTAATAAATATTTCTACCTTAAATTTGATATCACAAAAGTACCCAAATTATTTTGCTGGAAAAGCACATTTTCCCCACATTTCACACGGAAATAACACATTGTTGAACACTCAAGAAGCTAATTTTTCTTGTAAAATAGCGAAAATTCTCCTGAAATTTTTAAAAACCCAGAATTTCACTGGAGAAGTGATTTATTTTTTTGCAAAAAATTTAGTTTTTTTAAACCAAAAAAATTCGGAAAATCTTGGATTAATAATGTGTCATTAGTGAAAATTCGACTAAAACCCTAAGCTTATTTCTGGAAACAATGACTAAATTTTTGATATCACAAGATTTGAAAAAATAAAATAGGTAAATCCTCATCCAGAGGGCTAAGGGATTATAGTCTGATAGTCCCAAAAAAGGGCACCAAAAGAAAATCTCAGAAAAAAGAAAAAAAGAGAAAGAAAATCAAACAGAAGTTATTTGCAAAACTGCCAACAGAAGACCAAAAAAATTGTAGACGAGAATTGGGAGGGTTTGGGGGCGTGGATACATTTAGGGTTGCAACGAAGGAAGCAGATCTGTTGTTTTTGTTTAGTTTGTTTGTTTGTTTGTTTGCTTTTCTGCTTCTTCGGGAGGAGGCGTGGAGAAGGACGAGGACGAGGACGAGAAGGGCATTCGAAGTTGCATCGTTGCGAAGAAAAGAATTCCAGCAGATTTTTTTTGTTTCTCCTTCAATTCTTTTTTTGTTCTCTGGAGTACTACTTAGCCGTAACAACAAAACTGCACTGGCATCGAGATTTGGAGTTGCGAACAAGGCATGGCAGGAAGAGAAGTGAGAGAGTATACGAATTTGAGCGACCCGAAAGGTGAGTTTGCTTATTATTGCTGTTGTTTGTTGTTTTGTCACATTTTGATGATGTCCAAATCTTGTGTTGTTTTGTCAGTTTTTTGAATGAATCATGTGATTTGGCGTTTTGTTTTGTTTTGTTTCTTTTCAATTGCTTGTTTTGTCTTCAACAATCTGTGAGGAGGTACATTTTGATTGTGTGAAAAAGAAACTGTTGTTTCTTCATGACGTTCTCTCTCTCTCTCTCTCTCTAATGCTGCTGCTGTTTGAAATAAGGACATGCAAGCAGACAAGAAATGGAGTGCCAAGGGTGGTGGTGGCAAAGACAAGACGGACGATGAAGATGTTGCGTTCAAGCGGATGGTAGCCAAGGTTAGTGCACCTGGGGCCTGTTGAAAGAAGACCCTAGCAGGAAAGACTGTGTCATCAGGCTCTCATAGATAGCAATAAGGCGGAATCGTTTTTACAACTTAAGTCACAGAGAGATGCAGTTTGAGCACTTATTTATGCTCTGAACTTTCACAAAATGCTTTTTTCCTGTACCTCCTATTGCAATGGGAAATGTATTTTCTGTGGGATTCTCTGTCAAAATTGAATAAAGCCTAAAGACCTAGGACCAGACAATTCATTATGGGATTGAACTTCAAGGTAGTAGTACTTGTGATCTGAACTGATAAGGCTAATTTCTGCAGTGCCTTAGATGGTGAGAAAATCATACTACTGGACACTTTGATCTCAGGGCCTTAAAATCCTTTAACCAGTTCAGTTGAGAGAGAGGGGGACAAGGTGGAGTTGAACTTTTTCCTGAGAACTGGCCCTGACAGGGAATATGGCGCGACATCTGGGCTCGGATGGTGAAAACAGATGCAGGAAGTGGCTGGTGAACGAGGTGGCTACCTACATGGCCGAGGCGGTAACTGCTTACATTGGTCATGATGCAATGTCCTTGTTAATGATGGTTGTGAATTGCTTGATTAGATCTCCATCCCATAGCAGAGTGTACCTGAGGACTTAGCTTGTTAATACTTTTGGTTGCAAATGAATTGCTTCACTAGAAGGGTCAAGAGAAATTTGGCAGGTTCCCCTTCAGTTTCTGCTCTGTGTGTGTGTGCAGGTGCCTCTCTCTCTCTCTCTCTCTCTCTCTCTCTCTCTCTCTCTCGCACTGTGTGTGTGTGTGTGTGTGTGTCCATTTCTTGAGCTAATGACTAGGCATGATGGATGTGGATCAAACAGCTCTGGATAGTGATGACTTGCTGTACCTGAAGGAGCAAATGGAAGCTGAGGATGATGCAGAGCGCCTGCGGCGACGAACAGAAAAGCGGGCTTTTGCTGCCTTTAAGATATCCAGACATCTTTCTTAAGTAGTTTTGATTTGCAGACAACCAGAGTGTACCACCTCATGAGGTTGTTTATAATATGTCTGTACAATCAAGTGGAAGATCATGCAGAGCAAGGTGTTCAGCTGAGAGACATCAACAATGTCATGAGGGTTCCTTTCAATGCTGGATTCTTTGGCTAAGTTGTTGCCTTTCTCTGACATATTGTCCAATGCCTTGACCTTCATGGTATTGGTAGGTATTTCTTGAGACCATTCTGGAGTGCTAAAGCAAGCTCCACCACTCCTGGTGGAGCTTGCAATAGCACTCCAGATTGATAAAAAATGGACTCCATCATTGTAGATGTTCATTGAGTTGCCAATGATGGAATGTTGCCTTAACAGAAGTTAGCACAAAGCAGCGAGCTTGGTGGATGCGGCTTCTGTACCCTCTCTTCCCCCCATCCGTGTGGAGCCCAAGCCACGAAGTGGAATTCGGTAATAACTGTTGACTAGTTTGACACTAGATACCAGTTATGTGTCATGCTTTAATGGGAGAAGGACAGTCTCTGGTGTGCTAAGCAGGCCAAGAGAAACTGAAGGCTCTGTTTTATGACTGATTTCTTTTATTCACACCAACACTGCTTAAGCGGCCAGGGTCTCTTTGTTGCTACCAAAAATGAAGTTTACTAGTGTTTGAATGGGGTTTCAGGCAACAGGTGCTGGTAAAGAACATTCTGGAGGTGAAGCCAAAGCGTCTTACCAGAGTAGCCCACAACAGCACAGATGCTGGAACTCCTAGCACAAGCAGCCCTGTAGGAGAGATGACAAACAAGCCTGATGCTGGTGGAGCTTCTCAAGAACCAGCAAAAGTGGAAGCTAAGGTTGCCACTGGTGGTCTGTTGGGGTTGACCTATGAGAGTGAAGAAGACAGTGACCCTGAGATTGAGCAAGTGCCTGCATACACAGAAATGAAGGCACAAAGAAGGGAATCGCAGACAGACCTTTTGTGAAAGGTACTGCAAATGGTAGAAATGTTTTAGAATTGTTTGTCCAGAATGTTTGCCAGGATGCCAATATTTGTGATCATAGTAAATATGATGAAGATGAGGAGGGACTACATTTATGACACAACACTGGGTGGAATCATGTGCCTGAGTGGTGTCTGGTTTCTTATCTAAAATTCTTCTTCCATCTTACTGAGTTGAACTGTAAACACTCACATTTACAGCTTGGATTGTGTCCTTTTGACTCTTAGATCATATTGTGTGACTTGTCATTGTGAAACAGCACCTGGATAATGGAGTGCAAATGGAAGTTGGCTCCTTCAGCTCTCAACTGAGAAGGCTATTCTTACTGTAGATCAAATGCCTTCTTGCAGAACATTCTCCATGGATGTGGTTCATGAATTGTAGAGTTCTGGAAACCTAGTCTAGGATACCAATGTGCACATTTTCAAGAAACAGATACCATCAGCCAAATTTGCAGCTGGCAATAGGACAGTTTCAATTTTGTTTCAACAAAATGGAAATGTAAGAATGACAGTCAGGTTCATAAGTCAGTAATTCAACTTGCACTAGGACTTGCACTGCAAGCATGACTCCTATTGAGACAAACTGCAAACCCAAGCATCCTTACTATTTTGCACCCACCTTCCTGGGATCTCTCTGCATTCACTTACTTGGGGATTTGTTCATGCTAAAGGGACCTGACCAGTTAGATCTCTGACTGAGTGCTGCTCACAGGGAGACCACTTTTGAAGAGCTTGAGACCCAAGGTTCACTATGCAGGTCTTTAACTAAATATTTTGAAGTGGCAATTCCAGCAACTGTGAGAGGAGATTGCATCAGACCAGATTGTCGCCCTCTATTTTTGTTCACAGGTGTTTGTCTTCATCAAAAGTTTCCTCTTCATCAAAGATGTTTTGCTGTGGTGTCAAGCCAATTAGTCCTAGGCAGAACATTGGCAGTGAGTACTTATTTTGCTCTGCTGTTGGCCACATGGATGGCTTATACCCTGGCAAATACCTAAGCAATGCAGTGTGTAATCTAGTGTGCTCCATTGTCGAGTCAATTCATGTGAGACATAAGGCATGTAGTAGCATTCTGGCTTCTGGGATGAGGTCATAGGACAGCTCATGTCTTTCTTTACCTTCATTTTGGTGTCCTGCTTGTGTTTGGTACAGTGGAGCCAGTTGGGAGTTGCTCTAGTGAGTTATCATCAGATGGTGAGAACATGGATTGTGACAACTTGCAGAGGGAGAAGAATTCAGACTGACATTCTGATGGTGATTTGATCTGCTGGTGATCAATTGCATTGAAAAGATCCAGATCTGGGTGGAAAACTGTGTGAATGTATCAGTGGCATGGTGTGTGACATCTCTACCATATCTCATGGCATTTTTTTCATTTTCTAGTCAAAGTTCCAAGATAAAGTTGCATGGAATTGGATGATGCTGATGACTTGGGTGACCTGAAAAAACCATGAAGAGTTACGATTTCAAATGGTGATGGGTGAGTTAAGCTTTAGGGAAGTAGATGACGTGGATCTCTAGTAACTTCTTGGATCTAGCTGCGAAACAAAGTCCTCAAGGTATATCTTATGATATCTTTGACAAACGATTTGGTTTTTGTTTCTTGGTCCTTTGTTCTCTGTTTGTCTTTCCTTCAAAATTCTCTGTGGCTTGTTGAAGAAGTGTTAACCTTGCTTTGCTTTTTCTTAATTGCTAGAATGGAGATTTCTTGTTTCTTATGAGAGATATTTAGGTAAATGGGCGATGTGGATCATGAGTGGGGCCTGTAGTAGCGCTAAGGGCTGATTGACTTCTGTGGAAGCTTCCCCAGCTCTATTTTGGTGTAGATTTGGGAGTTAAAATTCATGAAATTTCAGTCACAAGGTACAAACATTGAAAGGTGCAAGTGGTCATTTGTGCCATGTACAGATGACAAAATATATAGAAGAGTTTAGCTGCTGTTTCAGGTGGCTGAGATGAGTTCAGTTACATTTACAACATTTTTTAAGTGTCTTGTATACAGCCAGGGTTATAGTATTGTGTAATAATATATAGATGTTGAAAAATAAGCCTGTGTGCAGGTGTGAAGAAAAATTGTTATGGCCAATGAAATTGCTTGATTTGGTGATCTGAATTATTTCTTAGTCATCTTCAGTGAACTAACAGTTCAATGTGTAAGAGTTCAATGTCTCATAGCTACTGTAGTACCTTGGCAACTTCAACACATGTTTGTTGAATAATTAATGCATTTTTCATTTTGACAAATAGAATATTCTTGAAGATTCAATGTTTTCCTTCACAAATTTCTGTCACTTGATTTTTTTTTGGGTGAAAATTCCAATACTTCTGAATATAATATAATTAGTGTCCAAGCTACCAACTTCCAAGGTGGTAGTGTATTCTATTTGCAGACAAGGTTCTTGCACATTTCTTGTGCACTTTGATTTATATTATGACTTCACAACCTTCTTGACCCATCAACAATGACTTCACAACCTTCTTGACCCATCAACAAGTGGGCCCTAATCGATTTGTTGTTTGTTGGCTCTGTCCTACAGAGACATTGTGAGAACACCTTTTGAGCAGGTATAGGGGTTGGAGAATCAAAAGTTGGCTGAATGTATAAGGTTATAGGTTTGCATGTAAATTTTTTTGGGCCCAAGCTAATAGACAAGCATGTGTAGAATTGGATGCACCCATCCAATTGATGGGTTGTTTTGAAATCTACCCATCTACTTGTTGGGTTTCTTCTCAAAATATGAATGTTGGGTAACTGATTTAATCAAGTCTGTATATCATTCTATTTTTTCCAGTTGTCACTGATGTTTTTGTATCACAAGGTTTCATATCACTATGAAATGTTTTAAAAAATTCATATGATTAATTTTTTAAACAAATTCTGCTTGATAAACATACAAATAATTAGCTTCAATTCTTTTAAATCTTATTAAAATGAAATTTGAAAAATTATGCAAGAATTGTTTAAGATAAAGCACATCATTTTAAAATAAATATAAAATTTTATATATATATGTTTTTAATTAATTCTATTTTTTTAAAAATTCAATAAGGCTTTGATTAAGATTTAATAACAAAAATCATGATGAAATTAATTTTTAATTGACTTTTTTTTGTTGCCTTTTATGTTGTAAAAAATTATTATTGCCCTAAGATAATAGATATGCATGTATGATTTTAGGTTTTAACAAGCATGCATGGGGCAAACATAACTAGTTTATAAAATTGGGTGGAGGTATACTGGTGGGTGTAAGCATGAGGTGCATAATTCAAATTCATAAGATGCCAAAGGTATTGATGTTTTGTTCATTATTAAACCACAATCTAATCATTAAACCATGATTCATCAATATCTATGGTTAATGGTAGATAACTATCATAGTCAAAGTTACTAAAAGTCAATAATTAAAATTTATAAAATGTTAAGGGTATTGATGTTTTGTTTATTATCAACCATAATTTAGTCACCAAACCACGAATATGATCCTTTATTGTTAAATTGAAATGAACCATAGTCAAAATTATTTAAAATCAATATAATGTAGAAAAAAGTTTAAGGTTAGGTTTAGAGTTAAGTTTAGGGTTTAAATTAGGTCTTTTGTCCCATATAAATATAACGTTGTATGTTTGTTATCTTTTTTTTTCATAACAAAAATAATGTGTTTGGTTTAAGCTTTCACCATTTGTCGACTATTTTTTTGCTTCCTTTGCAAGTTTGTGTTTCTACAAGTGTATGTTTTGTCAAGCGTGTGTATTTGCAACTTTTAGTTTTGCCAAGTGCCACTTCATTTGTTTGTAGTCAAATACATTTTGGTAAATCTTTTTTTTTTTACACAATGGTTAATGTTCCAATGAAGAAAGTTAGATTAATTACTATGGTGGATGATTTGGATTTCAGAATTAAAGCTATTACATTTGAAGCAAAGGTGTTCAATAAGTGTGGCACCTTTGATCAACTTGTAAATAGGAACATGGAAGATCTAGGCTATGCATATTTGCATTGTGATTTGTTGGACAGGGCGGCTCTAACCACAATCACTTTGAGGGTGCCTTATATAGAAATGCATGAGTAGCATTTGAAGAAAAGCATGTTTGTGAAGGCGAAATTTTTTGGCATTAAGTCAAAATCTAAAAGGGGTTTTAAGAAAGGTGACATGCATGTTGTCATCACAATTGAGTCGACAACCATTGTGTCATCAATTTTTGCATTCCAACCTGAATTAATTCCCATGTTTTTTCACATGGATTCCATTAAAAAGTTTTAAAAAATTATTCAAAGTTGGAGGTATGCTACCATTGCTATCATTGTCATTGGTGTAAGGGGAGTATGGGATAACAAAGGTGAAAAACAATTATTGATTGCAGATGGAAAAGGTGAATTTGACTAAGACGTCCTTGCTTTTAGTAATAATTTCAAAACAAAATATGAACAACTTCTTGAATCGTACAATGGAGGCCAATGCGCAATGGTTTTAATCAAGAATGTGACAACAACAACAAAAGGAGATCGATATTTGAAAACACAACATTACACAATTTTAATAAAAATTATTGACAAAACTATTCAAGTTCACCTTTTGTAGTTACACAACAAATTATCAAATGTTCAATTTGCATTCAAAGAGGTAAATTCATTTCCTTTCCTTTGCATCATTTAATATTTTTTTCAAATTTACACATAAAACATTAAACAAAACCTAATATTCATCTCATGATCAATTATATAATGAAAAATACAAAAATAATGTAATGAAAAACAAATTTTCAAAGTATTATTTTTGGGTGTTAAAAGAAAATCGAATGTTCATTTAATTTTTTGAAGTGGTCCATCATGTGGTCCATGGCAATCCAAGATAAAAACCACTTAGTGGCCATTAGGTGTTTCTTGGTAATCCCCCTTGCAGTCCAAAATAGAAACCACTTGGAGGCCATTAAGTTGTTTTTAATGGTGTCCACTAGGTCCTTCGCAGTCTAAGGTTGAAATCATTTAGTGGCCACCAATTGGTGATTTTTAATTTAATGTTGAAACCACCTAGTGGCCACCAAGTCGTCCTTTGCAGTCCAACATTGAAATGAATTGGTGGCCATTAGGTCTTCAAATGAAACCAAAAAAATTGACCCAATGGCCACCAGGTCATCCTTTGTAATCTAACGTTCAAATGACCTAATGGCCATTAGGTTGTCCTTTGTAATCCAATGTCAAAATGACTTGGTGGCCACCAAGTTGTCCTTCGTAGTCCAACATTGAAATGACTTGGTGGCCCAAGCAAAAAAATAAAACAACCTAGTGGCCATTAGGTTGTCCTTCATAATTTAACATTGAAACAACTTTGTGGTCGCCAAGTTTCAAAATGAAAGAAAAAAAAAACTTAATGGCCACCAAGCAATTTTATTTTTTTATTTTTTAAAAAGACCTAGTGGCCACCAAATAGTCCTTTGTAGTCAAACATCAAAACAACCTAATGGCCGCTAGGTCTCCAAGCAGATTCAAAAACAACAACCTGGTGGCCAAGAATAATTTTTCAATGTAAATGGTTCTTTGATGGAATTTGTTTTTTAATGAATGAAATTTTTTCCAATGAACACAAATTTTCCATGTAAACAATTTTTCAATACAAGCATTTTTTTCAATGAAAACGATTTTTCAATACATGCAAATTTTAATACATACATTTTTTTGAATTAATTTTATTTCAATGCTAACAATTTTTTAATTCAAGCAATTTTCCAATATAAAGAATTTTTCAATGCAAGGACTTTTCCAAAAAAACTTAAAAGGAAGTAGTTTTGAATGAATGATTGATTTTATCTTTTTTGAATGTGTTTATGTGGGAACCATGCTTTTGTTTATATAAATATCAATTAAATTAAAATTCATAATAATGGAAACACCTTTATTAAATATTGTTGATTCATCATTTGAACATCTATTACATTCATATGGCCTTCATTTAACTTCAAGATACAAATATGAAATATGTAGTTGTCTTTTTTTATTTTTTATTTTATTTATTAGATAATCATTTATCATCTCTTAAATTGAAGCAAAATAACATGGCACATTTAAATCAATGTTTATTATTAAATAAAGAAAAAAACCGAACAATGTTATATTCAAAATTAAATCCAAATTTTTTATTTGATTTGCATCAAGGCATGGTCACAAATGAACATCAATATGTGATAAAAAATGGCATTAAGTGTTAGTATGGGAGGTTTGTAGGGAGATTTCACTAGAATATTTTAGATAGTTGAATATTTACAAAAGCCAATTTACATTTCAAGTAAAATATCAAAATGCATTATGTCTCGATGTGGCATGGATTTTCAATCTATCCCCTTACATATAATGTACAGTTCTCAACATTTTGAACCAATTCAATATGTTAATAGTCTATCTAGGTCTTTGCTTACTTTTCAAGTTAATGATTCCAAAGTTACCATAGATTTTAATGATTTTTTTATCTCTTTCAAAATCAATGGTGCAACAACCTTTTATTCAATTATCACAACTAACTACACAATTTTATTGGAATGAAAATTTTGATTCTGTATTAGTCGACATTTTGAAAGATAATTGAGATTCACCATTGGAGTATGTTGTTTCATTGTTCAACACTTCTTGTAATACAAATATTATTAAAAAAATTAAAAATTTGTATTGAATACTTATAAAAAAATTGGAAAACAACACAAATGTTTGTGTCAATGCAACATTGTTTATTCTATTCATTTCAGTTTCCCTTACCAAAGTTTTAAAAAATCCCAAAATTCAAATGGAACACTCCCATCTAATTATTGAACCTAATGTAACACAAAAAATAAAAAGGGAATATTTTGAATGGGCACTTTATGACAACAATATTTTTAAATCATTGAAGGTTTGTCCAAATCTAACTTACTATGCAAAAACATCTAAATTCATCAACATGTTTTCAAATATTAAAATAACAAGATCACAAATTATGAATCACATGAAATACATATATACAAAAAGTCACAGAAAATTTCATAAATGATAAAATTCAATCATCATATGTTCAATGCACTTTAGAAGAAAGTAAAAAACCAATTCTCACACAACTTTTTCGAAACATGATGTTCAATCGAATAAAATAGAACATAATGTTAATATAAAGGAAAACACACATAATTTAATATACATTGACATTTATAATAAACAAATCCAAGATGTTCCCATAATTTCATGTTTTAGTTATGAAAGGTTATGTTTTTAAAAACTTCTGAAATGTTTTCCAATTATTTCACCACATCTTGCTTTTGCTCAAATTTATAAACTCCAAAAGTATGGGCATGGTAATGTTAGTAATGTCCCTACAAATGTGTATTAAACTCAATCAATACTACCATGTTTACCACATGATGGTGCAATATTAGGTTTGTTTTTTAAACGATTTTTTGAATACAAATCACTTTACAAGTCATAAAATGTTCATCCAAATATGGTGATGGTCATTTTATGAAATTTAATTAAAACAACATTATACAAATATTTGAATGTTACTATTTCATCATCAATGAGCAAGTTTGTTTGCTTTGCATATGAATTCATAATCTCAATTTACTACTTATAATAATGCATCATCTGATAACTCTAATTTTAACAATGAAAAAATACATTGTACACCAACAAATTCAATGATACATAATTTTTTAAATGCTTAAAAAATAATGGATTATGAAAATACTATATATTTTATTGCCCAAATCAAAACTTTCAACCTTAAAGTTTATTTGAAGATAAACATTCAGAAGAATTAAACTTTCCAACATTTTTTTACGAGCAACTTTGACAATTTTTTGAAGGTTTTTCATATCAACAAATAGTTCAATAAGAATTATTTCATAAATCTAAAGATTTTTCAACAAATATTTCTAACCTTTTTTCAAAAGTTGGATAAATTTCAATCCAAAAAGTCAGATTTTGGTTGGGTGCAAATAAGAAAAAAAAACTATGTCGTAGAACTTTAAAAGCTTATCAAGTACGAGATAAACCAAATTTAAATAATATCTTCAATTTGTACTTAAGTTATCATGGTTTGGAAAGTTTCATAATTCACCTTATTATTTTGAAAGGTTGCGAAAAAAATTATTTGTAATGATTCGACACTTGGTCTTTTAACGTTCTTTGTCACTTTTACATATGCTGAAAGATTACAAGATCCTTTCATTAAAGCTTTACACACATTACATGTTTCAAAATAAAATTTCCCAAATAAAATAGAAGACCGTCAATTTGTTCATATAGCAAAATTAATAGGAATTGACCTTGTCACATGTGTAAAATATTATGATCATAAAACATCTTGAATTTGCAAACTTATCACAAAATATCATTATCTTTTTGGGTATATTTCTGATTTTTTTTGTCATTGAACTCCAAAATCATGAGAGCGAACATGACCATGGACTTTTATGGATAAAAAATTCACCTATGTATGGAGTGCAAACAAATGAAGAAATTGAACAGTTTGTAAACATGTATATTTCTTATGATGTATCATTGTTACCAAACTCATTATAAAATGCACAACAACATCAACACACATGTACATGTAAGGAAGAAACCATGTTGTTCGTAGATTTCATTACCCATTGCCTCCTTTGTGTGAAACAAAAATTTTAGAATCTTTTCAAATAATTGGAAATTATCCATTTTCACAACAATACCTCCAAACACAAATAAACAAAATATTTCAATTTTTTAAATATTAAAAAAATGATGATATATCATTTTCTAAATATCTAAATTTCTTAAACCTTGATGAAAGTACAAATATATTAAGTTTAAGAAGTAAATTAACAAAGTTGCACATTTTCTTAAAACGAATTCTTAAAAATATAAAAAATAATGCATTTAATATACGTGCTATTCATTATGGTTTGCAAATACATATATTCAATTTATTTTGGACCCATGTGTAGCTGCACACATATTACACATCATATATGACAAAAATAAATAAATAAATAACATCAAAACTACATTCTATCATTAAAAAATGCATTACAAATAACATAGATGCAAATATAAGAATTCAAAAGTTAGGTAATGTTTTTTTTAATGCCCAACAAATGATTGTTCAACTTGTTGCATACCTTGTGTTTTCTTTACCATTATATCATTCATCTTGAACATTTCAATTCATAAATATTTCTTCTTTTGAAGAACGTGTTTTTATGTTAAAATCATAAGTTGCATTAAATGAATTAAAACCAAATTCAATTGACATAATGTGTTCATTGATCATAGACAAATATATTAATTGTTCTAGTCAATATGAATTGTTGTCATTAGCGGAATTTAATTCTTTTTATAACATTAAAAAAAAATTCAAAACATCACAAACCCAAATTTATTAAGTTTGTAAATTATAATAAATATAAAGATATTAAAAATTGGTCGAAAAAACAAGTTTTATTATATTCACCATTTTGAAATTCAAAAAACTTGTAACTTGGAATTAATGTAACTTGACATGATGCATATTGTCAACAACATGATGACATTTCTAAGATTAAATTTATTTTCAACTACCAAATGCCATATCCAAACATAAAAAAAATGGATGATTCAATAGATTCAAAATCAAAACCATTATGTTCAATTAACATTTGAATTAATGATACAGATAATGAAGCAAATGATCCATGTCCTATAATTCCTGTAATAAACATAATCAATATTAAACACTATGATTTATGATTTGACTTTGTCATTCAACATGTAATGGATCAAACCAAAAATCAAAATTTTTAGAAAATGAAAATTTCACAAAATCATCATATTCCATGATGATGGAAGAATTTGAATATCGTAGTTTACTTAAATAATTAAATGAAGAACAAATATTAATATTTGATGATTTTATGCATAGAAAATAATTGTACCTTGATACACCGATATGCATTTTTGACAAGGGGTGCTGAACTAGTATTAAAAACTTTTACATTGAAATTTATGATTCAAAAATTATTACAATTATATAATAGAAACATATTTTCTGACTTAACAAAAACCAAGACTTTACTTATGGCATCAATAAGTAAAGTTATCTTCAATATTGATAGTTTTATAATACATTTAACATTAAACATACTTGTCCAACAATCCTTGTTTAGTTTACCAAACTTATCATTAGATTCATTAAATAGGTTTACATGTCAATATGAACAATTACAACTTGTTGTGATAGATGAAATATCACTTGTTGGTGCTAGAATGTTTAATGTTATAGATAATAAGTTAAGGTCCATAAAACACATTCAAAACAAATTATTTGGTGGTGTTTATGTTATCTTAACATTTCTATCAAACACCCCCTATGAAAAATAATTGGATCTTTCAAAATATCAAAGATAATGTTAATGCACTAGCACCAAATTTTTGGCAAACATATGTCCAATGTTATGAACTAAATAAAGTTATGTAATAATCCAATACTTTATACAAACTTTGAACAAATTTCATACTACAACAGAAAAATACAAAGGATATTAAATTTATAAATTCAATTTGTAACTAATAACCACCTAACAATTTTTCTGTTCCATATTTATTTTATACAAATAAACTTGTGCAAAAATAGAATGAAAATGTGTTCATTAACACATTAGGTCCCACATTTATTTTCAAAGCAATGGACATCAACCATCAATCATGCTCGCCATTTTATAAACTCTCAAATGATCCGAGTAAAACTATGGGTTTACATTTTACAATTATATATATATGTTGGTTGAAATATGTGTTGGTAACTATGCAACATCTACTGGTCTTGTGAATGGAATTAATGGCATTTTTAAAACATCAACAACATATTGTGAAAAAACTATTATATGGATTCAAAATTTTAAAATTGGAACACTAACAAAAAAAATAAAAATCATTATAACAATATTGAATCAAAATGGACACCAATTGAACCTATCATCAGATATATAAAAGTTAGTAAATCCCAATCATTTATCATAACAAGGATTCAATTTTCAATTTAACTTGTGATAACAAAAACCATTCATTGTTCTCAAAGATTATGACTAGATGAATTGGTTTTTGATTTCATTAACGTTAAAAATCATAAATTAACATATACAACATTATCCCACATTCGAACAAAAGAATTTTTATTTATTTTAGCTCTTCTCTAACATGAATTTTTTAATGTGGATCTAAGAATACATATAGAAATGAATAGATTAAAAAAAATTGCAACTTGGATACTGTTAATTTTTCAATTAAAAAACTTACATAATTTTCACGTAATTATACAAACCTTGAATACAACTTCTTTACGCCAACATTATGAAAACATCAATCATGATCATAACCTTCAAATGTTTCATATGGGTAAAAACATGGTTAAGTGGTTCATGTTTGGCATTTTGAAGAATCCACATCTTACACTAGTTACAATTCTTGCATTTAAAATAATTATCAAATAATAAATCCTATAATTATCTTGTATGGTTTTGGTCACAAATATTAATAAACCATCTATAAATATCCCTAAACATGTGATTGGTCAATAAATTTAAAGAAAAGTTTAAAGATTTCAATGTGAAATGGAATATCAATTGTAAAAAATGATGAAAATCATGACAAGTTAAAATTTTAAATATGAAAAACGTATATTGGAAAAAATTTAATCCATTTTACAATTAAATTATTCATTTTATGGTGGTTTATTTTTTTTTTAATTTAATTTTGATATTACTATGACATACTTTTTGAGTTCAAATTTTTCATTTCCTATGTGTGAAAAACACAATGTCATCATTTCAAAAGTCCACAATGAGTCCATTCTTTTCTTAAAACTCATCCATAATTTTTAATAAAATTTTCACTAAAGTTTATTGTAACATGGATAATGAATTTTTAAAAAAAATCTAATATGATTTTACATTTTAAATTCATCTATAATCCAAAAAAACTACAACTGTGATAATTTAAATAGTCCACCTAATTGTGCTTTCACGCATATCTTATGTCTTATAGAAATAAAAATACACCATGTATCAATATATGTGCACAAATTTATAAATTCATCAAAGTATTCATATATTTCAATCCATGATAGTCATGGGTTAATGATGATGTATGACGTACACATAGATTCTTTCAATATAATAACTAATGTGGTTCAAAATCTATAGCAAAAACTTTTAATATTAATACATGAAAAGCAATACATATTGTATGTGTGTATAAAGTTCATTCATGTTCAATTTTTACATTCTTAAACAATTTTCAAACTATAATTCAATAATCTCCCGAACATTGCCAAATCATCAGTATGGGAGATTTTAATGTTGACATTCTAAAACACAATAACCGACTAAAAAATGAACAAGAACTATTATATTTCAAGGATAAATTCCAATTAAAATCATAATTTAGCGAAAGCACCACAAATGTTGGATTTCAATTATACCATATATGGGCAAATGACCTTGGAAATGAATACAAATCTAGTGTAACAGAAGCATATTGGTTTTTACAAATCGATTTATATTGCGTTCAAATTACCAAACACACTTCCAATGTATAACAAAAAATCATTAATGTCTCCATTTATTTAAAGTGTAGAGTTTGTGAAAATGTGCATGTAAATGTTGCACTTTCCACCTAATTAATTACTCCCAAAATGTTGGCACCTTATGGCTTGAATTTTCATTTTTACATTTTCTTTCATGGACCATGTGCAAAAAAAATCATAAATATCAATAACAAGACAAAAGAAAATTTGAACAATTCTTTTATCCACACAAACACCCATCAAACCTCATAACAAAACACCTTTCATGGAAAACTTAAACTTGAAATGTGACAAAAACAAATATAAGAATTGTCAAATTGTCAAACTTCAAATTGAAAATGAGACTAAAAATACAAATCTTTCCATGCAAATTGTATCCATTCAATATTGATGTTTGTTTCAAACATTGAAATACCTCATGCACATTGCTAAAAATTGTCTACATTATCCTAGTTTGAAAAACTTGGATTTTCTTAAACAATATAATTATTTACAACTTTATATTGATTTGTATGGTTAAAGAAAAGACAATGGAACTATGGTTTCAATTTCTAAATATGCACAATGAATTCTAAGATTGTTAGAAAAAATTATTTTTTAGTATAAATGTGGAAAAAAATAATTATGATCTTTCATAAGGCCAACAAACTTGAGTTCATAGTAGAACATTAAATGTAATACCTTATTTTCAGGACAGAGCCTCTCGTGGCAGAGCTGCTTGTTTCAACATGTCCTTGGAGTCAAATATGAAGCCATTGGTGACGTGTTTGCTTCTATTGCCCAATTTGCTTTGATCTTCTCATTACTTGCTTCACATGGAGTAATAACCTTGGAGGTGGCCTCTGCCAAAATGGAAGTACTCACCATTTAAGAGATGGTCTTTCCTTTGGTAGTGGAAATCTTTGGTGTTCTCCAGAAACAAGTCAATGATAAAAGTTATTATGTCCTTCAAAGGCTAAAAAGCTGATGATTTGCACACTGGTGCTAACAAACTATGGATCTATCAACAAATCCATAGAGAATATAGTGAAATGCTTTTGGATTTTCAAACTTAAGCCTTACCTACTATTGATGAACTACCACTAGTATCTTCTGAAGTAAAAATTATTTTCCCTTCTGCTTCTGATTCTTGCTTGTTTATATTGGCATCTTCTTCAATATTTGCCTTCGTTCTCAGAACCAGATCTTTGTTTCAAGTTAATGTCATCTCTACTTGAGTTACTCATTTTGAACAGGAGTCGTAAAACCTTTTACATTTTCTGTGTTAGCCAAATCCTTGGGACAATTTGGTTTCAGCATTGATGCTGAAAACATAATTACTTGTTATTTGATGTCAAGATTGCAGTTCATCATGCTTTGCATCTTTCACAGTCCAGTCAAGTTTTGTTCAAAGATGTCAGAGTTGCTCACTCAGGTTACAGAAAGGTGTTAGATTAGGATCTCCTCTAGGTGTGATGACATGATCAGTTTTGAAGGGTGCTCTTTTTCCAACTTCTTCTTCTACACATTCTGTTTGACATGAGTTGCTATTTGTTTTGTAAGAAGTGCTTAGTGCATGCAGCAACATTATAAAATCGTGGATGCTGAATGTCTCTAAACTTGAAAGTACACTTTTACATATCATAAAAGGGATGCTTTCTTTGGTCTTGAAAGGTACTGCAGATTATATTGTACAGCTTTTGTTTGCAGCCTTCTAAACTTATATAGATTAGGCCTGAATTGTCATTGAAGTCCAAACTCCAGTTCCTGAATTTTCTTTCAGAGAGATGCTGCTCCAGATCAGTTGACGCATTATCCAAATAAAAGAACTCCTTAATGCCATTTGGGTTTGGGAATTTCAGGATGAGAATTCAGACATTACAAGTTTGAATTCTTGTGTCTTCTTCCTTGTTGGGATTGATTTAGTAAGTCTCTCAAATGCATATGTATGATGTTCAAATTGTAAGTCTGTTGATTCATTCAAAGTAGGTAATGATCATAACATTGAAAAGACTCTCAGTCAAGAGTTATTTGACAGGTAGTCAAGCAGCATTCCTCATCTTTGCAATCCTGATGAATAGCAACCCACTGTAGGTGTTTTCAATAGCAGGGATGATAGCAGGTGTTTTCAACAGCTTTCTGGCTGTTGTAGAACACTGGGCAGTCACCACGTATGCTGACATGTGGGTCAGGCAGCTGCTGAATTTCCATAATCTGACCATGCAGCAAACTCATTCCCACAGAAATGCTATGCCATATTCCCCCTAAATTATCAAGCTAGAGGTGTCAAACTGCTGAGCCACATCCAGTGTACTCCAGACTTAATCTAGGCAAAGTGGATTCAAAGCTCAATTTTCTCTTGAAACATAATGGAGGGGTGGCAACACTGAGTTAGTGCACCATTTTTGGAGCCTGAGTTCAGTGAGATTATGACAATTTGTATGTGCAGGTATCAAGAACCAGATAAATGGAAAGCTATGGATTGATTGAACTAAAATTGCCATAGGCAGCAAGCTAATTGGAGTGTGTTTGAATTCTGTATGACTTCACGGGTACAATCAAAGGAGCCACTGGATGTGTTATGACCCATAGCTTAGGTTTTTGTGAATTGTAAAAAAAAAATCCACCACTTTGAAATGTGTTTTGTATCTATAAAACAATGTTGCTAATATATCAGTGACCTTCAGTGGTTTAGCACACTAGGGCACCATTTCGAATGATCAATTCATAGTAAAATGTAGGAACCAAGTCCTTTCAAAAGTTCTATAGAAGACAGATCATTCCTCTGCTTGCTCTAAAAGAATGTGCCTCATCCAAGGTCCTGCACATGTGCTTTGATTGGAAGAAGAAACTAAGCAACTTTCAACAACATTGTCACCTTGACACAACCAATTTGGCAATAGCCATACTCTGGGATAATGTGCTACTGGTTTTCTGAATTTATTGTAGAGTCTGGTTGCTGGCAATATGGTTGAAGATTCTCTTGATTCATTGTGTGCCTCATAAAGGGTGTTGAACTAAAGCAATTGGACTACTTTGTTAGATGGTGGCACCCTGGCTCTTTCTCCAACCAGCAAGTGTGCTAACTACCCTGCCCTGCACCAACTGACAGAGTGTGGGGAAGAAGACTGAAGATGCAAAATAGTCTTGAGAAACTGCCTCCAGCCCTCCTTTTCCTGTGTGTAACCCAACTGTCATTGCTGGTTTTGTTAAACTTAGATGCCTGGTTTCAATCTGCTGGATTTCTGTTCATGAAGTCAGGATCCATTGACACATGTGAAATAGAAACTGGAACATATGAATGCCATTGTCTGTCTCATGTGTTGTTATGGTCGAGCTGTTTGTAGTCTTGTTAGAAGGTCTTCTTATATGTTGTTATGGTCGAGACCAATCTTCAAGTTTTGTCTGTCCACAGTCTTGTTCAATTGGTCTCAACAATAACAACACATAAGAATATTACCTGTCATGGTGCTTGATAAGCTTCCTCTCAGCAGGGGAGCAAGCAATAATGGGTAACTTTCTTCGTAAAATGTGGTACAAAATTGCAGCTGATGAAGACCTGCATGAAGTTTCTGCAAAATTCAGAAACCCCACAAAATCTTTCACTAACATCAATTGTTTTATTTAGTTAAGTAGTCCTTAAAATGCCAGTGTGATCTCTAACAAGTAGAAAAGTGCATGATGTTTTTGTGCACAATGTTTCTCTGTACAACAACGATTCCTGTTGCAAATGCCATAGTCCACCAGGTGATTGATTAACTGTCTTCAAATTTGGTTCAATTGTGAGCTCATCATCAGCATCATCATCATCCTACTTCGAATGATGACTTTGCAAAAATCTCTTCAATTATCTCCTTGGAGTTTGACAAATCTGCCTACATGGTGGATTACCATTCTCAACAGCCATTCCCTTGGGAGCAATGCAGCCAAATGATTGACCTTGTCATATACATTCTCATGTGATTGTCACATGTACATGAAGCATCCCACCTTGTACCACTTCATCCTAGCCTCTTATTTTGGGAATGCCCCCACCCTGGGGCCTTGCCCTACTTCCCCAATACTTTCATCAATCTCCAACATATATATTTGTTTGGCCATAACCAAAATTTAAATGGATTGGTAAAATCTTAGAACATCTTACTCACCTATCCTGAGCTAAGAACTTAGTGAATCGGAAAATTTGTTTGGGTATATCTGGGTTGATGATTTTTTTTGGTTTCTATATTTTTCCCAAGTCTGTTGTAGTAGCAAGAGTTTGCACCATAGTCTTCAAGGCGATCAAGATCAGTTTTGCCTCTTATCTCATCTCTTCATTTTGACAAATTTACGACAACATTTTCTTTTCATTTGTGTTCCTTTTTGAGACTTCTTTTTTCATTGTTTCTAAGCTCTTAACAATTTATCACCCTACAAAAAGATTTAATGAAATATTTGTGACTAAGTTTAAACCAGTGTTGTACCAGTACACAGGCTGCAACCTGGGTATATAGTACTGGTATGAGTACTAGTATAAAAGAACATACCAGTCTGGTATGAAACCTGAGATACACCAAGTTTATACCACGTTTATATGTGCCCAATACCAGGTTCATACCTGCCATATACCAGGCAAAAATCAGCCTTGGACCTAATACCAGTACCCAACTGGTATGACAGTTTTTAAAATGTGCCTGATACCAGTACCTGCCAGGTATTGGGAAAAAAAAAACAAAAAAACCCTGATACCAGTACTGGTGTGGTATGTTCAAAAGTTGATACCAGTACAACACTGGTTTTAACCTAACCAAGATCACTGTATCAAGCACTGAAAATTACTCTGAATTGAAATACACTAAATTCTAATAAACCTAATTGATTCCAACAGATACCTCAAGATATTGAAGGGTCAAATAGATAACCTACCCTTAATTGAACTTCAGGCTATATAGGAACACATTATCCTGACTTTAGTCAGACACAAATTGGATACATATGTATATCTACCTTTACTAGCCCTGAAAAACAAAAATCTGGTTCTACTCACCTCAAAACAAAGGTAATTGAAGTGCTTATTCCAGCTCAGACCAGAGTGAAAAGAAGCTAATCAAGTGAATCTATGGTTTAGTGTAGGGGAATGCCCTGGCAGCAGGGCATTACACGTTGTGAATTGAGGGCATAGACAAAGGTCAGCGTCCTACTGCCCATGCATTTTTCCTGGCATAATAATCAAGGCATGCTAGTATAGTAGTATCGTACCCAGATACGCATTGGCGTTCTCATGCCCTTGCCTCTAATGATGCTCCTCACTAAACACCTAAACTACCTGCACATGGCAAACCGTGCGCTAGTGAGCTTCGGCATTCAGACTCGTCTTGTAATCTAGGGCTAACCCTGACCTCTAGATGGGTGGGACTCAACCCGCTACAGACTTCCCAAGTGGTAGAAAGCCTTGTCGCCTAGGATTACCATTTCATGTCTCTCGGCCTAATTGCAAACTTGTGTCTAGTTTAAGGACTTAATGCATCAAGAGCATCTCCTTAGGCCCCCTTCTTCAAACCCTCACTCATCAACACCTATGCGGCTCATGAGAGTTGAACCTAGCCCAACATTTAGACTTGCAACCCAAGTTGCCATAGGGGCCGCCCCACAGTGGTCCAAACTTAGGCCCTAACTAGGTGAATCTTCTCATTTGAAGGTTTGCCTAGAAGGGCATGTCATTCTCCCCCACTTTAGAGGTGTCAATGTCCTTGTTGACATTATTTCAGGGTGATCGCCTTTGGGCACTTCTACCATTTTTTTCACTTCAATGCAATGGTGGAATTAGCTACTTCCCAATCAAAGGAAACCATTTGCGTTATGTATTTGTGTTCGTAGTGTAGGACGTATTACCGATTGTGTCTTTTGTTTCCACCCAATGCGTTTACTTTTGATGTCTTCCCCAAATTCCCTTTTGCAACCATCTCTTCTTTCCTTGGAGTCCACTTCGAGTTTAACTTAAAGGTTTTGGTCATGACACCAAATGAGGGTTACAAACGCATCAACAAATAGTGTCAAATTTTGGTTTTATGGTTTCAACGCCTTTATTCAAGCAGGACACAATTTGCAAATTCATGCATAGGAAGTTTGATTTCTCCACTTGGGGATGTGCCATTTTATTTCTATGCACCACCACCCCAATTTTGCTTAACCAAAACTTATAGTTTTTCAATTTGAATCCAACTCCAAGTCTATTTCCATTGGTTACCACCTCCTTGCCATTTTCAATTGCTTTCTCCACCATGAACTTTAATCTTTTCATTGTCGACCACACTCACAAAACCTTTAACCCTCCTTAAATTAATGAGGATAAATATTTTTGTTATTTTGTGGGTGGTCTTCTCTACTTTAGAAGGGGTTGATGCCCTCATCAACACTTAAGCCATTTGTAGGTGGATTTTTATTTTTCTTTTGAGTTTTCTTCACCCTAAGTTTGTGACCCCTTTCCTATTCAAATTTGTTCACCATCTTTAAAAGGTGGTTCAAGTGAGTAGGCTTCATCCACATTACCTCCTTATGATGGTAGCCCTTGTACTTCATGAAATATTTTTTGCTTTTAAGGTGTGTTTGCCTCACACGGAATGTGCCTTCGATTTTGGCCATTAGCTTATGTTCAATGGCATTCACTTTCAATCGCACCTTTTGTTTCTAGTTTGGTCTTTGTTCATCATGCATAAACAACTTCAATTTCGAAACGTAGAAGGTTAGATGTGCCACAAAATTAATCAGCAACTTTAGGGTATATATATGTCGAGGTGCGACTTATGCAAAATTTCATAAGGCCCTACATACTTGGCAGTGAAATGTGGGGATAATCCATCATGCATCTTAAAGTCCTAGATGTTCAACCACATGTGTTGTTCAACCTCAAATTCCACATGCCTTCGTGTTTTATTGGAATATTTTTCACATCGCTTTTGAGCTTGCTCCAAGAGCTTCTTGGTTTGGGCATATAACTTTTCACACCCTTTGACCATCTCCACAACTTCCTTGGAGTGATTTGTTCATCCCATGGGAATGGCTAAGTCCATCAAAGCTTTTTGGTTTTTTTGCCCAACATTAATTCAAATAGGGACATTTTTATCACCGAGTGTGTTATAGAGTTTTAACAAAATTCCACCAAGCCTAGATGTTCACCCCGATCTTTTTTATTGGCCCTCACATAGTTTTTGAGGTATTGGTTCAACACCCCAGTGACCTTTTTTGTTTGGCAATTGGTTTGTGAATGAAATGTCGTATTAAAAAACAACTTTGTTCCCACCTTTTGGAACAAAGGCTTCGAGAAACTTATCATAAACTTGATGTCTATATTGCTTACAATGAATTAAGGCATCCCATGGTGCTTAAACCACATGTCAAAGAATAACTTTATTGAATCAAAAGTAGTTGCGGTCGTCTTTGTTGGAGCCATTTTTGTCAACTTAAAAAATTGATTGACTAGTACTAAAATGGCATGCATTCCATTCCATTTGGGGAGTTGCATCATGAAATTCGTGGAGACATTCTCCCATGATTCATTTGAGATCAGTAGAGGCTTGTATAGTCCATATTTCTTTTTATAAATTGACTTTGAGTTTTGGCACTTTACACATGTGCGCACAAAATGCTTTACATCCTTTTTCATATCAAGCCAATAGAACATTTTCTCTATGGCCATTCTTGTGGTTCATTTCCCACGGTGTGTTGCCATGGGCACATCATGTTTTTGTTGCATGATCTTTTTGTGCAACTTTCCTACTAGCACATAGATTTGGGATTGCTTCCATTTTAGTAATCCTTACTTTAAAGTGATGTCTTTCATCATTTTCCATTTTTGCAACGCTTTGAAATATCTTTGTGCGACTAGATCTTACACATAAGCCGCCCTTATCCTTTGTTCGAAACTACTTTCCCTTTGGAAGATGGCCTTTAATGCCTTAGTCTTGGTTGGGGGTTTTTCCACTTGAAATTTTTCCTTCCTACTTAGCCATCAAGAAAGAGATTCGAAAGCGGTTTCACCATATGCGAAAATCTTTTTGTAAACTTTTGGTAGAAGTTAGTTAAGCCTAGGAAGGATATAATTCCTTTGACCATGATTAGTCTTTTCCAATTTCTTATGCCTTGCAACTTTCTAAGGTTGGGCTTCGTCTCTTCCCTTGATAAAATGTGTACTAGAAAGTTCATTTCTTCTTGGGAAAACTCACTTTTAGCCTTATTGGCAAAGAACTTATTTTTTCGAAGTTTATTCAAAACATATTATAGGTGTTTTGCATGTTCTTTTGCAATCTTGGAATACACCAAGATATCATCAATATAGATGATCACAAACCCATCCAGCTTCTCGTGGAAGATTGAGTTCATGAAGGTTGTGAATGTCGACAGGATGTTACATAACCCAAATGGCATCACCAAAAACTCATATGAGCCATACCTAGTTTTTAGAGTTGTTTTTTCAACATCTTCATCTGTGATGTGGATTTGGTAGTACTTCGATTTGAGGTCAATTCGGCTAAAATATTTGGCCCCATTAAGCTGATTTAATAGATTAATGTCAATGTAAGGCAAAAGATAGTTCTTTTTTATGGTTATTTTGTTCACATCATGGTAGTCAATACACATTTTCAACTTGCCATTTTTTTTATTAACAAACAAAACCAGTGACCCATGAGGCGACTTGTTTTGCCGAATATACTTCAACTAAGGAAGTCTTTTAATTTTTTTGGGAGCTTTTCTAGTACTTTTTGGTTTAAACTATAAGGTGCCTTGGATGATAGATTCAATCCATGCACCACTTTTATCTTATGGTCACCCTCTCCACAAGTTGGAAGGGCATCGGGGAGTTCATATGTTAGAACCTTCAAAAAATTATTAAATGAATCCAAAATACAAGCAAGAGGTCGCTTGCCCCTTGTGGCTTAGGTTCCCCATGGGAGATTTTCAAAAACATCAAAACTAAAAACTAGGCAATTTTAATTCATTAACCAAAGCAACCAAGTTAATTCCTACTCCCATCAACATAGAATTGTATTTCGCATCTAAGGTCATTAACTTAAAGCCAACTTTGGCATGGATTCTCACCCTGCTTTTGGTGTGGAGGATGTTTACTTTGTCAAGATCCAAAAATGTGTTCTTTATAATTACATTAAAATTATCTAAATCACACAAGGTGAAGTTTTCAAAAATTGAAAACATGACACCTAACGCTATGCTAAATGAGGGTTTAACTTTGCCTTGTGCCAAATGCACCATTACGAGATTTGCCACAAATTCGGTTTTGATTTTTAATCACTGCTTGCAGAATCATGAACGAATTTGTTGCTCCTAAATCCAATAAACAACATACCAACTCATTATTTATCTTACATTTCAACTTTAACAAATTGGAGGCTTCACTTTCGTGGGCTTGTATTTCGGCCATGAAACCCCCTTGGAGAATTAACTTACATTGAAAAATGCAATCACTTACTTGAAATGGTTTAGGATAGTTTTTTGCCAAATGCAAATGATTATCACAATCGAAACACTTAACCTTTGTTAAGTCCTATTTTGCTTTCTTCACTATCAGCTCCTTATCCAGTGACTTCTCCTTATCATCATGAGGCTTCAACTTACCTTGACCCCACTTATGCTTGTTCTAGCCTTTGCCTCCACCACTTGGGTCAGCATGTTGTTTCTAAGTGACTCTATTTCCGATTTCACCCTTGGGGCATGGAGGGCCTTTGTCCACCATCTTCATTTGTCCAAGATGTCTATCCTTTAATGGACAATTTTTCGAACCCAAGGCTTCAACCCATGTAAGAAGACCAATTTCCTAGCAAACTTTTTTTTCAAAAGGACCATAATCAACATTCGATTGAAGTCTTGCACATGGTGGGTTAGGGAGCTTGCTCCATCCCTCTTAGTGAATTCTAGGAGCTCTATCCCATCCTTGAACACCAAGTGGTGTGGAATGAACCTTTCGTTTAATTGCAGCTTGAATTATTCCCATGTGAAGGATTCAAGGAGGTCGAGTGTTTCTTGCTTTTGAAACATCCACCAGTCCCATGCATGCTCCTTGAGGAAAGTCTAAGTGAAGTGGATTTACTCCTTGTCCAATTCAAGGAATTGGGTTTTTAGACATGCTTCAACTTGGTGCAACCACAATTGCATTCTCTTCATTTTCATCTCTTTCCTTGCAAAGGAGTTTGGCAACCTTGGCGGAACCCCCATTTGGGGTAGTGCCAATAACACCCAAACCCTTTGTAATTCGGTGCATGATTTCATAGTTTCATTGTGTTATGACATGGCTCTGCCTTGTTGCACCACAAGGGCTTGGAAGGTGTAAAGGAAGGCCAAAAATTCTTTGGACGTTTTTTTTGCCCCTTTTTGGTTTACTTCCTCCTCTCATGCCTTGGAAGACTTGTTCAAGAGCTCATTTGCCCCCTTTACCCTTTTCAAGTTGATCCAACGAAACTAGTAGGGCGCAATCACATTAACACATACATAAGTAATTGTAACCAATGTTTAATTTTGTGTATCTAACATTTTACAAAAAAATAAAGAACTCCAAATGGAATTATTTTCACATAATTTATTTTCAATGTATTGGTATATATATTTTAAAAGTTTGAAATTGATTTAATGAATGAAAAATACCCAAAAACATTTTGAAAACATTGTAACCAATGTTTTTAAGTAGTAAAAATGACGCGCTCCTAAGTCACGGGGCGAAACCCACTTGAGGGTTTCACAAAGTCAAGTTGCGGAAATTATGACTTAGCGACACGCTCCCGGCTTCCAACTCTAAAAAGGGGTAGAGGGTCGAGTTGGGAGCCCATGGATTAGATTAGGAAGAGGGACTAGTTTAGCTTGTGTGAATCTACATCAAAAAACCAACCACAAGAGGTTAGTTTAGCATTCGGGACACCCTTGGGTGTTGGGACTTGCCACGGGCACTTGGACACACAAGACTCACCACGGCCCGGACTCAGGAGTAAACC